>Ga0255780_10000696_pt1 | contig 31738 bp, 52 predicted proteins | sample 071ome_32_FD_179978 | JGI IMG/M metagenome (GOLD analysis project Ga0255780, IMG submission 179978) | Coastal salt marsh microbial communities from the Groves Creek Marsh, Skidaway Island, Georgia - 071405AT metaG (version 2) | ecosystem: Environmental > Aquatic > Marine > Intertidal zone >... | reverse complement strand
TAACGTAACAACACTAGGGACGATATCGACAGGAACTTGGAGTGGTTCAACTATTGCTGTCGATAAAGGCGGAACAGGCCAAACATCTTACACCAACGGCCAACTTCTCATAGGAAACACCACAGGTAATACGCTTGCCAAATCGACTTTGACCGCTGGAAGTGGTATATCCATAACTAACGGCGCAGGGTCAATCACCATTGCTGCAACTGGTGGTGGTGGTGCTTCTGCTATCGGTGATTTATCAGATGTATTAATGGATGCTACTAATTTTACTAATGGTTTTTTACTTCAAACAAATAGTAATGGTTCAGCCCCAACAACAGGAACATTAAGTAGTGCTAATTATAATATAGGTATTGGTTCTAATGTATTTTACTTTTTAACAAGTGGTGATGATAATATAGCATTAGGGAATTCTGCTTTATTACGAGTAACAACAGGTAGCGACAATATAGCGGTGGGTGAATTTGCAGGTCAGGATATTACAACAGGTAGCAACAATATATTATTGGGCCAAAGAGCAGGTGAAAACTTAAATGGAGAATCAGGAATAGTAGCAATAGGTGGTTTAGCCTTACAAGATGCTGACCCCGGCTCAGGAACATTAACTGCGATTGGGTATAAGGCGGCGACAAACGTAACTACTGCTCAACAACTTTTGTTTGTAGGATATGAAGCGGGGTCATCCGTTACAACGGGCAGTTTTAACACACTTCTTGGAACTTATGCCGGAAGAAAAATCACCACCGGATATTCAAATACCGGAATTGGGTTGTATGCGGCAGGGGGGCAAAGCGCAGCAAATATGACGGGCGGTAACAATGTTGCGATAGGGGCGGAGGCTTTACCCGATTTAACAAGCGGTAGTTCTAACATATCAGTCGGTAAAAACTCATCAAGACAACTTACAACGGGTTCTTACAATGTAGCAGTAGGACACGCTGCATTAGAAAGCCCAACGGCAGTTGATTATAGCATAGCAATAGGGCCAGACACATTAGTGTCTTCTTCACTTACAGGCGCAGGTAATATAGCAATAGGCAGAAGTTCGGGGAATGATATAACAACAGGAACATACAATGTAATTATGGGTTATGAAGCCGGAGATGTAATTACTCAAGGTGCAAAGAATATCACAATAGGCTACCAATCCGGAGATAACATCACAACAGGTTCAAACAATGTTGTAATAGGAAATGCTGATGTTCCAAGCGCAACAGGTGATAGTCAATTATCAATTTCAAATGGTGATGGGACAGTAACTTGGATTCAAGGAGATTCTGACGCAAAGGTGCAAATTGGAGATACCACATATAATCCAAGTGGTATAACAACAGGAAAATTAACAGTAACAAGAGATGAAACAGAAGGCTCAGATACAGGCCCAACTCTAATGTTGGTTGATGGCGATAGTGATGCTAATGCAGGGCCAAGTATAAAATTGTATAGAAACACAGATTCGCCCGCAGATAACGACACGTTAGGTGCTATCTCCTTCGTTGGAGAGGACTCGGGTGGTAGCGAGAGAACCTATGCTGGTATCAGAGCAATTGCAAATGATGTGACGAGTGGAACCACCGATGCTGCATTGGTGATGAAGGTAATGCAGGCCGGAACTCAAACTGATATGTTCAGGATAGACGAGAATGGTGTCAAGAACATGATTGCAGGTGTTAAGGCTGTATCAACCAACACGACATTGACAGACGATGAGAGTGGTTCATACGTCTACTGGACAAGTGGCACATTGACCCTACCAGCCACAGCGATAAAGGGACAGCAATTCACAGTCATCAACAACACAGGTGGTTCAGCAACTCCATCTTTGGGAACATCGAACTCGATAGCAACAGGATGGACAGCCCATGCTGCAATGAATGATGAGACAGCGAGGACATACATCTCGGTTGCTACGAACACATGGATATACATCGGGTGATTAATGTGGGATTCATACTTGGGGTAGCAGGTTGCGCTCAACAACTTGAGGATGCCAGTAGCGGAATTGCGCCTACGAGCGTCTTCATTAGAGCGACATCATCCAGTACGAACAACACTCTCAGCGCAGAGCAAGTATTGACAGGTTCAAGTGGTGAGAATCCTGTTGTTGCACTAACTGCCGGTGACTGGAGTAGCCGGTTGGCGACTATGACATTGAACTATGATGGCACCTACGCAGCAGTATTGGACAACAATAGTGGTAAATTGGAAATTGAGATGTATGGCTACATCGAGGCCACTGGTGCTACGTCCTACGAGTGGGACACAGGTGCATTCGCAGAAGTTCAAGACACATACAACGCAGTCTCTACTATCGCTGCTGTTGGGACAGCATCAACGAGTCAGGATGCAACGAGTTCAGGTATAGGTGAAAAAGTAAGGATTCAACACAACTCAGGTGGAAGGGGGTATTTGTTGCTATCACCCAACCAAACACCGCCGGATGCTGTTGAATGGAAGATATTTGCTGACGCAACTAATGCGAGCGGCACCACTTCTGCACCATCGTTGAAGATAACATTGGAGAGTCAATGACATGAGATGGCAGGTGACGGGAATACCCGATGGCGAGAGTGGCGACTACAAGATACACAACTGCACAGAGTCAACAGGAGAGGACTCTTGGCTCAATTACGTCAACTACGCAAATGTCCCATCAGGTGACTACACGGTACTGTACCGTAGGTTCGGAACATCTTGGCTCAATATCATGCAGGATACATCTCGTGAATATGACGAGCATGACTGGCTCGTACAGAGAATGTCAGGTGATGTACTCATTGGTGGATTGGGGATAGGAATGATACACATACCACTACTGGCATCCAGTGACGTCACAAGTGTCACCATAGTTGAGAAGGAGCAGGATGTGATAGACTTGGTATGGGACCATTGTGCGAAGGACGACAGGTTCACCTTGGTTCATGATGACATACACACATGGACACCGCCCGAAGGAAGTTCTTGGGACGTTGGGTGGTTCGACACATGGCTCACAACGGACTGCGATGAGGACGGCAACATCATCGGTAGTGAGGGATACAAGACGATGATAGAGAACAAGTACGGCTCACTAGTCACTGAGATAGGTGGCTGGAACTGGTAACTAGGCTAGTGGATAGTCCACTGACAATGGATGAATACAGAACACTTATTACAAACCAGTATTCGCAGTATACTAACAACATAGGGGTTTGGGGTAGTTAAGATGGCTTTAGAAGTACAATGGGAGACGCCTTACGGAATAACATGCAATAACGCTTACGTCATCGTGCAAGACGCGCACATAGAGAAGAAGACAGAAGATTTCGACGATGATGGGACTTTAATCGAGAGAACCCACTTCGTTATCAGATTCAAAGTCAAAGTATGGTCTGACCTCACCGCCTACAACGACAAGAAGTCATTCATCGGTGGGCAGAACTTCCAATTCGAACTAGATACGGATGACACAGATGCTGACCAGTTCAACCCAATCAAACAGTGCTATGAGCACATCAAGACGCTTCCCGGAATATGGGAAGACGCTACCGATTGCTAGGTTCTTTGTCGGCAATACTTATACCGTCGGGAATGTCGACCTTACTTTATGCCTGAGGAGAATACAGAACAAGGTAGCCCGACAATTGACTTACTAGACGAACGCTTTTCCGAACAATCGGATGTAACCCTGACAGACGGTCAAGTGATATTTCTCTACAACCTAGTAGAGCAGAATGTCCAAGCCCGTGGGTTCAGGATGGTTCAGTTCGTTTTCGACTTGATGACCAAGTTGGAAGAAGCAAATGGCAAAGTCTTCGAAAAGTTACAGGGAACAACTGTGACTGTCGATAAAACAGTAGTAGAGCCATCAGCACCTACCGCAGAAGCACCAGCGCCTGTGTCGGCAAAGACCGACGAAATCTTCACGGCGGAGGAGTCTGCTTGATTATGAAGTTTCTAAGAAGAATATTTGGAATAAAGTCGAAGTCGGAAGTTTCTTCCGAAATAGACGAAGTTATCGAGGAGTTCGATGAGAAAGTCTCGGAAGAAGAAGTTCTTTCGACCGAGGAAGTAGTCGAAGAAACATCTGAACCGGTCGCAGAACCGGAAGAAGAAACTGAGGAAGTTCGACTAACATGGCCTCAGTTCCGTTCAGCCCACAAGGGAATGATTGCATCTGAGATATCCGACCTATGGAAGGAATACAAAGACGGTAGTTATGAGGTGAGAAACTCATGAGCGAGGCAATTGACGGAAAGCAGAACGCGCAGACAGTAACTGCGCATCAAATTAACATCTCAATAGCAAAGCAGGTCGCAGGACTTGTGAAATCTACATTAGGGCCTTACGGCATGGATAAAGAGATGGTAGATGCGGCTGGAGAAGTCGTGATGACCAACGACGGCGCTACCATTCTAAAAGAGACCAAGTTAAACCACCCCTCTGCTAAGATTATCACCGAAGTAGCGAGGACTCAAGAGGAGAACTGCTACGACGGGACGACGACCAGCGTTGTAATCACTGGGGAACTGATGGACAAGGCACAGGATTTACTCGACAAAAAAATACACCCTACGCGTATTGCCAAGGGGTTCGCTCTTGCTAACAGGAAGGCTCAGGAAGTTCTCCCTAGCATGGCTGTTGAGGTCAACGACTCTATTTTACAAACAGTTGCCGGCACCGCCATGACAGGAAAGACTGCTGAGATAGACGGAGACCATCTATCATCTGTATGTGTAGAGGTTGCTAGTGCTACTACTCTAGATAATATATCTATAGTAAGAAGGTCAGGTGGTAAGGTAAGCGACTCCGTCGCTATCGCTGGTATACTAGTAGATAGAGAGAAGTCTCACCATAATATGCCGGATGTAGTAAAGGACGCTAAAGTCGCTCTAGTAGATGTGGATATCACCCTACCTGAGTTCGCTCAACAGGTTCAGGTCCAAGTTACCGATAACGCAGCCGTTCAGCAATTCATTGAGAGTAGGAAGGAGCAACTACACGGTATCGCTCAGAACCTAATCGACAGTGGCGCCACAGTTATCTTCTGTATGCGCGACATTGACCGATATGTTCAGGAGTATCTAGCCAAGAACGGCATCTACGCCGCTCGTAGAGTTGCTAGAAGCGACTTGGAAGCCGTCTCTAAAGCCACAGGCGCACGTATAGTGTCGGCAATAGACGACCTAAGAGAAGAAGACCTAGGGTCTAGTGGAGAAGTAGAGGAAATCAAGGTTGGCGAGAAGCCGCTCATCAAACTAACAGGCAACAAGACAGATGCAGCAGTGTCCGTTCTTATTAGAGGCCCTACCCAATCAGCAACCGACGAAATATCCCGAGCATTCGATGACGCAGTCGGTGTGACAACCGTCGCTATCGAAGATGGAATGGTGGTCCCCGGCGGTGGAGCGCCCTATCTTTTCCTGTCCAAGGAACTCAAGGAGTACGCCAATAGCGTCGGCGGTAGAGAGCAGTTAGCAATAGCCGCTTTTGCTGAGGCTTTGGAGGTAATTCCATCGGCTTTGGCGGAAAATAGCGGGTTGGACCCACTCGATACCCTTATTTCACTAAGGCAACTCCACTCGTCCGAAAGCGGCTCCGTTTACGGGGTCGACGTCGAGGAAGGCGGTGGAAAAGACATGCTGGAAGCAGGGGTAGTGGAACCTACTAGAGTCGTATCACAGGCTCTAGATAGTGCTACTAACATTGCTTCTCAGTTGCTGCGCATCGATAACATAATCGAAATGCACTCAGCAAAGGAGATTGGAGACGATGGATTCAACTATTGAGGAAAAGGTTAGCACTGCTTTGGCCGCACTAAAGGAATCCGGCGTAGATTTTCTTCTTATGGTAGAAGACGAGTCCGGAATCGCATATTTTTCCAACAACAAAGCCGACAGGCTATACATAGTAGAATAGAGGTGAAACAAGAATGCCGATAGAACCCCCAAGAAGCCCGCTAGTAGACTTATATTACAACTCGATGAACACAGGTAGAATACCCCAAGACCAAGAAGATATGGCCGAGTTACAGAAAGAATCAGAGAACCGACTGATAGGTTCGATGGGAGTGCAATCCGTATTCCTCGCTCTCGCTATCATGCTATACGAGTCATGGGAGTGGAGCCAATTCGGTGAAGTGTGGCAGTCAGCCGTGTTCTTCGGAATGCTTGCCTTCTCCTTCCAAGCGGCTCTTTACATGGTTTACAGAACCATCTTCGAGGACTCGACCAATTACAGGCGTCAACTAAGGCGTATGAAGAACAAGAACAAGAGGCGAATGGCCAAGATAAAGTTCGATGTAGAGCAACAGAGGACCGAATGGCTCTTCGAGCAACAGATGCAGCAATTCCAAAATGCACAGGCTATGGCCAACGCTGACGGGATTATTTCTCCTGAGGAACAGGTGATGCTCAATAACATGAAAAATCAAGTCACTCAAACTGCACAGCAGATTGACCCGAACATGAACCTAGAAGATTTGGCTAGGCAATTAGGTTTGGACCGATACTCAGTGGGTGGTCTCCCTATTGGACCGAAGTTGACGGTGACCCAAGCCCCTTTAGGGCGTTTCCAGTCCCACCAACAGGGGCTGGACAATCAGACGAACAATCAGACGAACAATCAGATGACACAGAACTGAAACAATTAGAGGCTTATGAGGACGCAATAGCAGGAAAGACGAGCCATTTACTAGAAGAAGAGGATGAGAAAGAGGAAAAAATACCATGCAAGGGGATAACATCGATGGGAACCGAGTGTGGTAGGATGACGACAACAGGATGGTGTTACCAACATGGGCCTTCTCTTTAGTGACGATGCAGAAGACCAAGCGGCAACCATGATGCAGAACATGTCTGTCGGTATGACATGGCAGTTCAGATACATGCGCCTAAGATGGATGATGATTGCATTATTGACATTCATTATCGGTGGTTTTACGGTCGCTTTAGTCGACTATTTTATTTTCACTTCCTCAGGAAACAATGGCCTAATCGGTCTGTTGATTAGTAGGTGGTTTGGGTAATGGCGGCAGAAATCATTATCGCCCACGGTATATGGCGACTTTCTTCCACTCTAGCGTCTCTAGTACCGGTGCAAATCAGTGTGATAGGCGCTACCGGTACGGGCAAAACCACTCTAGATAGGCAACTAACCACGAGGGGCGAAGTAAGGATGTTCTCAGACGCTGAGAGAACCCATCACAAGAAAAACTGGTTGGGTAATTACACGCCCCCTGACGCTACTAAAAAGAGAGTAAAGTCGGAAGGGCTTGCTAGAACAGTCGTTTCGTCAGACCTAGGTGGACATGACGAGTATAGGACTCTATGGTTAGCCGACATGATTAACAGGGATTCTAAGAATGTATTCATAGTAATAGACCATAGACATGTACTAGATAGGAATAATGTAGATAATCAAGCAGCGCTATCGTTCTTCGTAGAGGCGCTAAAGAAGAAAAGGCGACCTAGAGGCCTCTCTTTTAGAGGGCGGTTGAGATGGAAGTCATGGTACCCTCGTAGAGTAATCATAATCGCTAACAAGGCCGATGAGTGGATGAGCGACGAGGACCATGAGACTTGGAAAAAGGGCTTTATCGCTAGGCACGGTATATTCGACGTGTTTAGACAAGACCTATTCCGATTACAAGAAATGGACATTCCAGTATACATGGACGCTATGAGCGCTAGGTATAGTTGGAACGTGCAAGACGCACTTTACAAGGGGATAACAATATGACAGACGACACATACACGGAAGTAGTAGCGCAGGTTGATTTTGAGTTTTCAAGTCACCCTGACGAGAAAAAGAGAAGAAGGCAGAACATAAGGAGAGCGATTAAGGCTCTAAGACCGACTAAGAGAAGCGTTTTTTCTCCAAAGAGATGGTGGTTTGGGGGTAAATGGGCTCATAGGCTACCGACCCAGTGCGTCGTGGATGGAGTGGACTGCACCACCGCAGACTATGGGGCATTGAAGGACCTCTACATGAGGGACAAAAGCGGTGGCCTAGTGAAGTTCACGCCTTGGAGCGGGGTCCTAGAGGGCAAGGGAATGCCGATGGGTGGCACCTACTGCCCGCAACACCTCATGCTAAACCACAAACTCACAGAATGGCTAGTCGAAGAAGACGCAGAAGCCGACCCAAAATTACTCACTCGCATGATGAAGAGAGGAATTACCTTTGTACCCGTGGTCAAGAAGAAGAAAGACCCTGAACCACCATTAGTACAAAAGTGGGAGCCCGTCATGCTAGAGGCGAGAAACGACGGAATACCTGTTTTGGAACTGAGAGATGGGGCAGATTGCCCTAATTGTGGCTATCATGTGTCTCTAAGGACAAAATTAGTCGCTTTACAAGAAGGGAAGTTAAAAGCACAGGCCTCTTCGAATCAACAGGTAGGTGCTCAGGCGAGCATACAGACAAACAACATGGAGACGAGATAAATGGGACTATTTGGTAACAAAAACACGCTAGAAATCCCCGGAATAGGGGCGGGAGTCAGTCAAGAACAGATGAACATGTTCGCTAACGCGGCACAACAATCAGGCTTGCAGGACTACGGAATGCAAATGATGAATCAGTGGACAGGTGGTGGGTTAGACACCGAGCAAATCGAGTTAATACACCACATGATTGCTAGGCATCCTAATGAGATGGATATTTTCCTAGCACAGAGTCCGGGATTCTTGATTGGGTTGGCAGAACTAATCTCGATAATCATCAAGAAGGAACTCTACGCATGGTTCAATTCACCTGTAATACCCTCTACTATTAATGCAGAAGAGGCAGCAAACCTTGGATATTCGACAATAACGCAGGAGAACATCGACACCATTCTTAATAAAATGGTACAGGGAACTGACCCCACCGGTATTATCACAACACCACAACAGAGAATCAACTCAGCAGATGCCGAATCTGCGGCTGTCCTTAACCAATACAAGTTTGGTCACCAAATGGGCATGATGAACAACCAAATGGGTATGATGAACAACCAAATGGGCATGATGAACAACCAAATGGGTAACCAACAACAGCAGTGGCAGCAACAGCAAATGATGCAACAGCAACAACAAGGTGGAGGGCTTTCAGGAGCACTCGGAGCATTCGGTTCTAGCCTTATTAGAGGTTCACTAGGTCTACCACCAGCCGGAATGTACGGCGCACAACAAGGCATGTATCCACAGCAGAATATGATGGGTGGGCAAGTCCCTAACGGGATGAACGGCCAAACTGCTTAAGTTAGGGTGCCTAGTGCGAAAGGTAGATGGTAGCCTCTCAGAACCAAAGACATTCCCTATACAGACACATGGGAAACGCGAATAACGGTTCCCTTCCGGCCTACGGTGCGGCAGGGGAAATGACCGCTCAGATGAACCCTAGTAGTTTCATCAAACACAGGAAAGTAACGCCTTTGGTTAAAGAGCCGGTGTCTTTGAATGGCTTTAGCCTCGGTGAAACCCTAGGTGGAACAGGACTCATCCTACTTGGGATGATTTACGTTGGTCAAGACATGCCGGGTGCGCGTGGAGCACTCGATTGGACCAAGAAGAAGTTAGAGCAGCCAAGGCAAACTACACAACAACTACTTACTGGTATAGGTATAGTAGGACTAGCATATAGAGCATATATGAATTGAGGGATTAGAGATGTCTTACAATAGGTATTCTCTCTACGGGAGCGACGAGAATATGGAAGAGGAGTTCGACGAAATGGATATGTCCGGCTTCCTAGGAAAAGAACCATATCAAGAACAACCTGCTTCTGAACCTGCTAAACCAAAGGTAACCGCTCGTCCTAGAGGCGGTGGAAGCACTTCTAGCAACCCATATCCACCCAATGTTGGGTATACAATAAGAAATCCAGTGCATCAAGAGCCTGATGAAGCCCCTCTTTACTACGCATTAAGCCCATTTTACGCCCATGACGAGGCTCTAGGTGGTAAGGCTGTCGCTTGGGCGAAGTTAGCAGGGGCCACATCGATGGCTGTTAGCGGAATGTACGTTTTAGGAGCCAAGTTTGACTCTACCGTCGCTAACAAGGCGTTCATAGCCTCGACAGCAGTCTACCTACATCCTACTCTAGGATGGAATTACGGCTTATTGAGGCCAATAAAAGGAGACAATCTAGTAACCAAAATAGGTGCTGGAACTGGAAAGATTATCATTCATGGTGCCGGAGGCGCCCTTTTCTATCGATTGTTGAGGCGTTAAGATGAGTTATTTCGGAGTATCTAACCCTGAGTTAAACAACCCTTTCTATGGAATAGGTGCTGCTAAGAGAGGAAGGGCAAGAGCCCAAAGAAAGAGATTTACTCACACTCAGATGGCTGGTAGGAACGGTGGTTTCGCCAATCCTAGAGAGATAATGGCCTACCATAACAAGGGCGAGTTGTCCGATGGAGCCACGATTCAGGCACTTTCCCTGTTCGGAATAGGTGCTGCTGGCGCTCGTAAGATGATTAGCGACTCTCACAGGTCAAAGCAACAGGCTGCTATGATGGGTGCTAGGCGTCAACAGGCTGCTTTCCGAAGCATGGGAAGCCATGATGGAAGACCTGACAACATCAGAGTCCTCGCTTATCAAGACAGAAATGGTGGAAATTGGAGCATAGAAATCAATCAAGTGGGCGCACATATTGGAGTCGGCACGAGATGCGATTGGAGAATCAAAAGTATAGATTCAGATAACCCAATGTATAATGTATGGGTTAAAAGTGACAAAGAGGCAAATTATAACGCTGCCAAAGCGACTGCTCAGGCAGCAATAGAAGAACTAGTCGAGGATGCCCCGCAAGACTACGTTGTAGATGAGTTTGGAGAGAACTTTCAAGACGCTCTAGGAAACTGGTGGGCCATAAGATACAGCACTCAATACACCGGAGGAGTGATTACTTGGGTTAATTGGACAGTTAGTTCAGTAATTCTAAACCTTTCTTACACTGGTCAAGCAGAAACAAAGGCTGCTGCGAGGGTTGCTGCTCTAGATGCAGTCGACGCATGGGCAGCCACTCAACAAGCAGAAAATGACGGTGGTGGAGACGCCACCGGTAATGGAAACGGTTCCAACACTGGTGGAAACGGTATGACTTATACCCCTGTCGACATAAGCAATCTGAACTTCGCCACCGCCAATGCTGTAAGAGACGCCTTTTTAGCCGATTCAATCACCTACGGGCAGGCGGCTAAGTATCTTCAAACTCATTTCTCAGCATACTATTACAGTCAACTCGAGATAGATGACTTCCTTTTAGTGGAGATGGACTACTCCTACACTCATCCGGGATTCCCTAAGGAAGACTACGATATCATCCGCCATCCTGTTTATGGATACACTGTTGCCACTAAATACAGAGAGGAGACACCCAGTTCGACTTGGAGCATAATCACTATCAAGAGAGGCGAAAATCAGTTCTCATGGGCTGCTACATCGAGTAACTTCCCCGAAGCCAACCTAAGGAGTGAGGCTTTCTCCACTACCTCAGAGGCTGGGAAGGCAGAAGCGATGCAATACATTGACAATAGTATCGAGAACTATCACTCCTCCAAGGCTCTACTAGATTATTATACCGCAGGAGACGATGAAAATGGTGGAAATGGAACCGGTCAAAATGGAAATGGAACTGGTCAAAATGGAAATGGAACCGGTCAAAATGGAACTGGAACCGGTCAAAATGGAACTGGAACCGGTCAAAATGGAACTGGAACCGGTCAAAATGGAACTGGAACCGGTCAAAATGGAACTGGAACCGGAACAGGCGTTACTATTGCGGAGGGTTACGATAACGATACCGACGTCATTGATGGGTACAAATTGGGTGTAATAGGCTATCGCGAGGCTCATAACACGCTAGTATTACAGTTCGGATACTCTGAAAACGAAGCGAGTGAGGCCCTAAGAACTGAATCTTCTTCAACCGACTACGATTTCCCTGTGACTGACGGCGACTCCTTTAGAGAAACCGGAGTAGATAATACCCTACCGGTACAAGTACAGACGCAAGAAATCGTTCCTGTACCATCCGGTTCTAGTTTCATCGAAGAGAACAAAGTTGCCCTAGCAGGAGGAGCGATTCTAGTCGCTGGAGCCGCAGCCATGGCTTATTCTAACAGGAGAAACTGACATGGCAGCCGGTCCACAATACATCTCGGGAACAACAGCAGCGATTCTAGGCGCTGGAGGCCTGTATCTTTACAGGGATGAAGTGTCGAAAAACGCCAAGAAACTAGGTAATTACGCCTTAGACCGCCCTTTTGGAACTGCCGTCACTCTCGGAGTCGGTAGTATCGTCGGTATGAAGGCTCTTGGGTTGACGACGACTGACAAATGGACCAAAGAAGCCCCTTACATCCCCGAACCCACATCACAGCAGACCAGCGCTATAACCTCTAGGGCTCAGGCTCAGAAGGCAATCGCAGACAACGAATTGGTAATCGCAGCCAATAACAAGAGAATCGTCGAGATAGACAGGACCTTAGTCTCAGGAGAGGGAATAAGTGAATCCCAATATGTCATGCTAATGCAGGAAAAAGGGCAGAAGCAACAGCAAAACGATAACTTGAGTCGGGAAAACGCCGAGCATAGTCGAGCAATTTCCACTGCTAACGAGACAATTATTCCTTACAGGGATAAAATTAGCAATTGGTATGTGAAAAACGGACCTCTTACAACCGAGAGTAGGGCAGCAGTTTCCTCTCTGATATTCGCCGCAGGTGGCGGGTACTTGGTATACAACCTACTAGGCGAGGGGAAGAAGTTCTCATACAAAGGACGCAGTAAAAGAAGGCCATCTATGGCCTTCGGCTTTACAGCGTGAGTTAAATAGAAGTGAATACAGGGTGGGTTACATGGTCAGAGCGACTGATATCAAGTACAAGCCAACCGGAGTCCTAGCAGACATCATAGGAACTCGACAGAGAAAGAGAGGCCAAATCCAAAAAGCGATTTGGAAGCATATCAAAGACGAGGGTCTTAAGGGGGAATCAGGCTCAGGAGATTCGGTCAAATACAAGGGTAGGAAATACGTCGGTGGGCAAATCATCTATTGCGGAGAATGCCCTATGATGAAGAAATTGTGCAAGAACAAGAATAAGATTGCTATGGTTCAACTATCCGTATACATGGAACCTCATCTAGAGCGAATGAACTGAACACCTAGTGTAATCAGTAATACTTAGCGGCTTATATCATATTGGTGTAGAAACTACACCATGAGGAAATACACTACCTGCCCCATGTTCGAGAGATGCCTAGACGAGATGTTAGAAGGACTAGAAGAAAGGTCATAAATAACCCCCCTCTCAGATAACTGTGACTCTAATAACCTTCAACCGACATGGGCTCGGTTTTTACGGTTTTAATTTACCATACTCGGTATGGATAGGCGGTATAACGGGAGCAGTTGTAGGCTATAGCGCTCTTGAACAAGCAGCAAAAAGAACCCCGTATAATTGGCAACTTGACAATACTTTATTGTGGACCGCTACCATAAGTGGTGCGGTAATCAACTATGCCTTATGGAATACCGTAGAGGAAGTGAGATAATGAGATGGTATGGTAGTATGAGCGGACTTGGACATGAACCACCTACTTTCGAAGAGTTCCTCTCTAGTCAAAACCCTCCATTGGAAGAAGGGTCAGACGAATACATTGCTAATCAAATGCTTTTCAGCCCTGCCTTTTACGAACAGCGAAACAAAACATTTCATTTCGACACCAACCCGCACCCGTGGGTCGCGCACCACAAATCAATACCCGGTTTTATTGACGCCGTGACTGAAAATGGAGAATTAGGGATATACAAAAATATGGCAACCTATACAAAAGAGGAACTTACAGTTATTTTGAGAGAGACCAAAACTGACTACCAAATCAACAATTGGTTTCGAACAGGTAAGTGGGGTTCCGAAGAACCCTCAGATTTGTCAGATTTAGTGGGATTTCTGCTCATATTCGTTGTCGGCCCAACAATAATTTTCAATTTACCTGCTAGCGTACCGTTGTCACCACGATGGTTTGGAAAGACATTCAAACTAGATTAGAAAAACAAGTTACTGATGATGTAACTTGATGCGTTCAGTATCATACCTGCGATAATCAGTTGTTGGGTTAACTTCCACCGGTTATCCATAGTTTCCTTCACATCTTGAAGGGTCTCAGTAATTGCCTTCTTGTCTTCTTCGGGAATCTTGATGGTTATCTCCAAATTGGAGTCACCAATGATGTTCTCCAAAAAGGATTTCTTCTGAGGCTTTTGGATTTTTTCGCCTCTTTTCTTCGCAACTACCTTTGGTTGTATTTTATCTTCGTTTATCTTATCAGTCATGTCAAAATATCTCCTTAATTTGGAACTCCTTGTGAGCCGAAACGAGTACTATTGAACTCTGTTGTAACTCTTGCGGATATTTATGGTGTTTTTTCTCGTAGAAGTCTTTCTCAGTCTCAGAACTTAACACTTCTATTATGGGTTTAACGTTAGTTGGGCATACAATATCCGGAATACACCCGCACTTTAGACGAACTTCTGTCCAAAAGGGTATCTTTTCCGCAATCAATGCGTTACATATCTCAAATATCATCCGTCTATGCTCGTCAGTGTGGTCTACATTCAGCCGAATCGAGTTCATTGGGTTCTTGTAAGCCCTATTCACATATTCTCGAAAAAAGTCGTTGACTTCCTTCTGTTCTACCGAAGTAAGTTTCACTCAACCACCTATTTCTTCTGTGCATTGTTGATTATACGGTAAATCCTCGAGACGGATAGACCATCTAGTTTCTTGCTAATTTCACTAACTCCTATACCATTGTTCTTTAGCGTTAGAACCTCGTGAATAATTGCCTGTTCTTCCGGCTTTTCTTCCAATGTTCCTGTGTCAGGGTTGCGTTGGTATCCGTAAGGAACCTGCCCTGATACCCTGTTTGAGTTCTTTATCCCCATTCTGATGTTCAAGGAGCGCATGTTATCGTAATAAGTTCTAGAGCGAATCACAGATTGCAGTTGCTGAACTGCTGACCTACCTGCTATCCAAGGTGCGTTAATGCAAAACAGTGACTTCTTACCAAGGGCCGAGATGTGGTTCTCGCTTAAGCCCTCTAATGAGTATAGCATGACCCCGTCGTAGTTACCTATGTCAGAAATCAACTCCTCTATTCCATTAGGTATAGATGGGTCTCCATCGACGTATAATTCGTTCACTGGTATGCCCTTTTCCTCAGCCTTCGCATGTAGGAACTTAATCAGTTCGTCCGTATCGTATGCTGCGTCGCCTTTCTTGTTTAATGCGTAAATATATCCTGCTACTTTAGCCATTTCAATCATTCCTTATCATTACTTGAGCCCATCTACCGTTACCGTATGATAGCCCGTGACTGGTCACGAATCCTTCTTCCAACTTTGCGTTGACCTTCTTCTGCACGACTGATAAATCCAAGCCGTGAACAATTATGTATCTTAACTCTTCATTTCTTAATTTTTGTAGTTCTCCGTAATCCATTTTTCTCACTTCCTCCTCATCGGTACCCCGAGTTGAACTGCTCATACCACCATAGCGACATTATCATCACCATAAGTGATGCTATTACTATGGTCTGATATTTGACTACCACACCCCATAGCATCTCCCATGGTTCCTTCCAGTCGCCACTGCTAGCGCCAGCCATTGTGACTAGCACAGAGACGAAAAGAAGTGTGAGGAATATCTGTAATATCGCATCCCAATCGATGTCTCCAAAGGGGTCTCTAATCATCTCATTACCACCCATCTACAACAATCTCCGGACCTTATCCTGAGGTCTGTTATCTCCGCATTACACTTAGGACACCTTTCTCCGGTCATTCCTTTCCCTCCAATATCTTGAGCCTCTCCTCGTCATGCTCCCTGTTTCTATGTGAAAGTAGAAGCAAATCTACTAGGGCGTTGTCACCGTTGCCTACCCTTTGGGAACCCTTTGATTCATAACCATCTCTATGGGACCCTTTGTGATGCGCTGCTTCCACTGGAGAAATATCCGTCACTTTCTTTGGTTTTCCCCGTAGAACTCTTTCTTCTGACATTTACTCCTCCTCTTTGTGGGCTACTAACCATTCTCTGTATTTCTCGGTAGTGACTTTCAAACCGCAGTCGTCGCACATGACATAGGTTGTAGAGTCCATGTAGTGTATTTTCGTAGGGTATGCCGAGAACCGAACGGGCGGGGAAAGCGTAGAGCAATTTGGACAATCGATTTCCATCTAATCTTCCTCCGTCTCCCAAGCCTCATCAGTTTCGTCATCGCTATATCTAACGTAGAACTCTTGCGCCCCTATTTCGTCGTCTGAGAGACTCTTGACTGGACCGACGAACTCGTAGGTCTCTTCTGCCTTCTGCTCTTCTTCGTTCTTTAGAAGGGTGATTTCCTTGCTTGAATCAGTTATCTTGTTCTTTGTCGAAACCAAGACCTCGGCGGCAAAGGCCAAGGCGAAGTATAGTATGACTAGGGTAGAGATTATCATGCCGTTCTGACAAATCAACTCTAGGTTGGTGTTCGTCTCGTACCTGATTTCTAACTTGTATGAGTTGAATAAGCCCAAACCACCCAGCATAATCATGAACAAGTGCCTGAATAACTTACTATAATTCATCACTCTTCCTCCTGTAAGTGGGCTTTTACCTGCTCTACGGCCTTACCCACTGCATCTAGAACGGCGATTACCTCTTTCTTGTAATCCACATCCTTAGTCATTCTCTCGTGCGCTATTCTTACAAATTGGTCCATAGCCTGTATAATCTGTTCTTTAGATTCGAACAGGTTATCGAACGGCTCCCAAGTCTTCTTATTCTTCATCTTCTTCACTCCAAAAATCGTTATACGCGTCTTTCCATGTCCTTCCTGATACTATATCATTAATAGCAGAACTAGTAATACCTGTATCTGAGAATAGACTAACTAACTCCTTTACTGTATAGGGATTATTATTATCTATATCTCCATAGTAGTATAGTTCTAGTATTTCATATACATCTGCTTGAGATACTTTGCTTCTAGGATTGTTCTCGCCAGCAATCCTTCTAGAGTTGGCTAAGTCATCCATGTTGGCGTTGTGGTTCCCTATCTCGAAATGGTCCACGTTACAGCATAGCCTATTGTGACACTGGTGCAGTATGAACTCGTCAGGGTCGAGAATCTCCCCTGTTTCTATCGCATAGTTAACTCTATGAGCAAAGAAGTTCCTGCCGGTACCGGTCTCATGGTGTTTCTTGACGTGAATCCTACCGTACCCTGCTTTATCCAAGGTACCATTCCATTCTAGACAGTGGTAGTTTCTACCCTTTTTCAACTTGGATTGGAAGTTTTCAACCCACTCTTCGTCTTCGATAAGACGCTCTAGATGAGCGTTAGCCTTTGCTATTGTCACTTTCACCACCTCCATATTTGTTATACATGTTGTAGCAGAAACCAATTATGAATACTCCTAGCGTAAGTAGGATGATAGCCCCTACTACTATTACCAAGAGTATCAGCATTATTACTAAAGCGGTTAGGATAACAGACCCTATTTCCATCGTATCACTGAACCCTTTGCTCCCCGCTAAAGCACTCCTTGAAGCACAATGGTTTGTAGTCACAAAGTTGCTGACAGAAGTTGTTCTGCGTCAGCAGCATCTCGTCAGTCTTCCTACCTAGAGCGTTTTGAACGCCCCTGTAATCAGGCTTAGGTGGGAATACACCCTTGTTATCCGCACCCATAGTCATGTAGTCAGTGCTTCTCACAAACTGAGTCACGATGTCTTTCAGGTGTTGAACATCTCTAGGATAGACGTGGTTGGTGATGACTCTGACGCTAGGAGCCTTGGCTTCCTGCTTAGGCCAACGACCCTGCTTTAGTTTGTCTACCACTAGATACTTGAAAGTGGTAGTGTTCAGCGCTAGGCTGTAAACCAGCCATTGTATCTCACTCAGTACCCTTCCGTGGGTCCACATCACGGGAGCCCATGCAGAGGCCATCTTGATATCTGTGACAGACCCGTCTGTATGTAGGATATCGGCATAGCCACGCAGTCTGATTGTGTGACCGTCAACCTCGATTGGGTATGTGCATTCTACCTGCATATCCTCGATACCGGGGAGATTGACCTTGTGACCATAGACATCCTCTCCATCTTGCACGGCCTTTAGTAGTCCTCTAGACCACACTCTGAACATGCTGACAGTTTCTCTTATTTCGTCATCTGTGAACTTCCTACCTTCGAACTCCAGCGTATCGGGGTTCAAAACAGGACTGTTTGCTACCCCATCTCCCCTTAGTAGGGTCTCAGAAGTCTTCATTCTGTATTTCAATTCGTCAGCCGCTAGGTCGATGATAGGGTCAATATCCTGCCCTATGTCATGTCTGAACTCCTCAAATAGGACTTCATCGAATACATTACCCATTAGGAAGAAGTCCCTGTCTCCACCACGAATCTTTCTCTTGTAGTTGTAGAACCACTTCCTAGGGCAATCTAACCACATCTTCAAACTAGAAGGAGACAAGTCTCCCTTTTTCCACGCTTCGTTCTTCATATCTATACTCTCCTTATCTCATCCTATTTACTCTTATTACTCCGATAGGTCTACTCCTCTTAGTTTACAGTAGTCTAGTACAGCCTTACCGTATATGGTGTTCTTGTAGATGTTAGAGTTAATAGCGAACTTGAAGAACTTGATGGCCATTTCGCCTCTGTCCTCAAATATCTCATGGATAGTCTGCCCGACATAGGTTCCCTTGTCGAAACGAAGGTTTCCGGGGTGGTCAGCGTCAGAAGGCTGGATATACACCTCAGGTATCTCTACTGCGGCTTCTTCCAACTGCTCTTTGGTTGGATTCTCGTCTCCTGCTAGGATTTTGCAGAACTTTGGCCTAATGGCTAGGGTTTCGCCCTTCTCGTATGTTTCGTTGCCTATCTCCACCGAGACCTTGGCCCATGCGATATTCCTACTAACGCACGTACCCACGATACCGTTCTTGGCGTCACCGCTGACTATCGCAACCCTGATTCCGGCTTGGATATCCTCAGGGTCAGTCTCGATTGTCTCATGAATTAATTCTTCTGACTTACTATCAGATATCTTAGCGCTTTTCTTCGCACCGTCCGCTGCGGCCTTCGACTTCTCGGACTGAACTTGCATTTCTTCTTTTATCGAGACTATCTTCTTAGCCTGCTCTAGCATCTCTAATGAGTCGGGTCTTGTTAGGAACCTACCCAATATTCCTTCTATGTTCTTCATTGTTACTTCTAGTCCTTCGGCAGCGTGGACAAATCGCTCTAATAATAGCAACTGCTGGTCATTCATGCTTCTCTCGGGTTCTCGGCGGCATATAACTATTGCGAACTATGTTTGACGCTAAACTATGTTAGTGAAAGAATCTGTTATATCAGACACCCCCGTGGGGTATATTGCTGGTACGCCTGAGAGCAACCATAGTCGTTTCATTGACTCCTTTGATAACTTCGTCTACACCTTTCCTCCTGACATACCACTCGGGGGCCAGCACCTTAATCAAATCAGGGAAAACAAGCAGGAATCGCTGTTTTGCCCTACTCTCAATGCCCTGAAAAAAGGGGTGAGCGGTTAAAGGAACCGACCGGTTCCTTTAATTCGATAGTCAAACCCCCTTAGTTCGTGCGGTTTCACTTCTGTTCTGCTGGTGCGGATTCGTGGTGGCGGTGTGTAATGGCGCTAACTATGTTTGGAGGCAAACATAGTTCGAGGAAATGGTGAGTGGGGAAATGAGCGGAAAGAGAACGGTAGGATATATTCGAGGCTCTACGGAGGAACAGGAACTAACTCTACAAGGGCAGATAGACCAAATCAGGAACTACATAGGATTCCAGCGTAACATGGACGGTAGCCACAAGCACGAGTTAGTCGAGGACCTAGGATACTACAATAGTCACAATAGCGAGGAAGAGGTGATTCCGGGCTTCTACGTGGACGCTGGCTTTAGCGCTGGTAAGATAGAAGGTCGCCTCGCGTATACATGTATGATAGAGGATATACTTAGAGGAGAGATAGACTACCTAGTAGTAACTAAGATAGATAGGCTACATAGAGATGTATTCAATCTACTAGGATTCGTAAAGGAAGTAACCGATACCGTAGATTTAATTTTCATGGACATCCAAGTAGATACCTCTACCCCCGGTGGTAAACTAGTTCTTACGATGCTAGCGGCGGTTGCTGAGATGGAGCGTGGGCTGATAGCAGATAGGACAAAAGCGGGCCTAGAGGTAGTAAAACGCCAAGGTAGGCACGTTGGTAGGCCGCCTTACGGGTTCGTCATGGACGAGGAGAACAAGGGAGTCCTCATCCCCGTAGAGGCAGATATCGCCGTTGCTAGAGATATCATCCAACAGTACAGGAGCGGGAGTTCGGTAAAGGATATTATAGACGTTCTTGCCTCGAGGGGGATATTGACTCCTACTGGAAAACCCCGTTGGAACCATCCGTCAGTGAAGAAGGTGATAGACAATGAGAGCCTCTACTACTGACTTCCTGCACTTTCCGCTCATCCTTATCTTTATAGACCGAATAGGCCCCCCTTTGCGTTATCGAAACCGAGGAAGAATTATGGGAAAGTACGTTGTATCACAAAGAATGGAAGTATGGGTAGAAATAGAAGCAGAATCGAAAGCCGCCGCTAAGAGAGCCGTCGAGGGAATGAAGTTGGTGGCTCGCATTGGTGAGGATGGGAAGAAGTTAGAAGGTAACTGGAGCATTCATCATTGTACGCGCACGGGGGACATGAATCCGTTCGGGGCCAATGTCCGATGGGAAGTTTGTAGAACCTGCAATAAGGCTCGAGAGTTCACCGAGGGAGTTTGCTACTCTTGTAGAGAGGCGGTGGTAGCGTGAAAGAAGTAGGCAGGTGTGTTGACTGCAATAGGCGCAAGGCCCTGTGGAGCGGTGTCGGGCGTAACATGGTTTGCCGAGATTGTTATGAGAAGAAGGTGGTAGCGTGAGCGATGTATATCGAGTTAGTTGGGAAATGGACATAGAAGCAGCGCATTCAGCCGAGGCTGCTGAAAAGGCGCTTGCTAGTCTAAGGGATTCTAATAACATACATACTTTCTTCAGGGTTTATTCATTCCCCACTGTTCATTGTTTCACTGATGAAACTATCAACAATGGTATGCCTATTGTTGCAGCGGGTATGTTTGCACCACATGTTGTTGTGGTGAACCAAGAAGGGATTGCACAATCCTTCAAGGGATTCGGTGAGGATGGAAACGTCCTATTAGAGGAGGAAGAGTGATGGATTACAAAATATTGCGAGATGGAGAAATGAAAGGTCTGATTAAGAAAGTCAAGAAGCACATAGGCTTAGGTTGGGTTCCTATTGGAGGCGTTTCTGTCTGTGGGGGCTATGGTCATGCTCACTTTCACCAAGCGATGACAAAGGAGGAAGAGTAATGGCCCGAGGTACTAATAATAGGCCTATTATAGGCTGGATAACGACAAAGAAAATCAAACTTTACTTTCCGGGAGAGTCGCCGGAAGATGCGAAAATATGGGTATTACAGGAGGAAGAATGATGAATAATCCGGAGGATGGGCAATTGGAAAAGTGGTCTGAAAGGCACTTCGGTGAATTGGCCTTTTGGAGAACTGTCGGACAAGCAATCAATATCTTACTTACTACTATTAACATCTTTATCGTAGTAGCCCTATTCAAGGGGTGGGTATAATGGGTGTATTCGAGATAGTATCCATTGTGATGGCCTTGGTGAGCATACCGGTTGCTTGGTACCTATACCATCACATGCCCATTTACACATACCCTTGGGAGGAAAAGGAAGATGATTCCTGAGGCTATTGACGGGCTAGTTCCCAAGTGGGTGAAGGTACTATGGAGGTGGCTAGACTGATTGATTCGCTGCCTGAGGCAGGAGTAATCATACAGTGGGCGGCGATACTCTATGGGGTTATTCTCCTCGGAGAACTCGTAGATGCCTCGTTCAGGTTCGTCAAAGGACTGTTAACAAAAAGAGGAGTAGATAAAAATGAAAGAAAATAAATGCCCTGAGTGCGGAAGGGTTTGGACTAAGACTGACTACCATTATGCTAGGTGTATATCGTGTAAATACATCATACCTGCTAACACTGTGATAGAGGGATGGCGATGAGCAACAGTTATGACGATAGGGTGAGCAATAGGCTCATGAATTGTAACGGGGGAGTCTACTGATGTTTGGATTATCGGTAGAAACTATGTTTGCGCTAACTCTGTTTTTCCAAGGTTTGATACTTGCTTTCTTGTTCTTGAACATCCACATTTTCGGTAAAGCGCTCGAAATGATTGACTGCATCCACGATATGGTCCATGGAATCGAAGAGTTCGGGGAAGCCGTCGAAGAGGCTTTAATTGAAGAACTTTCGACGATTAAGAAACAACAAGAAGAAGAAGAAGAGATTCAAAAGAACTTGGAGGATTGGACATGAAAAGAAACGGAAGAAGATTCAGAAGACTAATGGCTCGATGGGAAAAGAACCGAAGTGGGAACAGTAAGCCTGTTCCCTCAATTAGGCAAGGAAAGGGGAAACGAAGATGGACGAGGGCAAGACGGAATTAACCTTAGCAGAAAGGGCGGCTATGCTGAGGGATAAAGTCTCTTTTCATAACAAAAAGGCCAGATGGAAGAAGACCTATCGAGAGAAGTTCAACGAGATGGTCAAGGTTCAATCTGCTAAAGTGGATAAACTAAAGCAGAAAAGGGACGATAGGAACCAACTGGCCAAGCGCTTCAAGGCCAATAGGGATGAGGCGACCACTCATTATCGCCATGCTAAACTCAACAACAATATCGTTACGATGAATCAAGCCTTGCGCGAGCAGAATACCTTTCACGAAAAGATGATGGAAGCCACCGAAGAGGCTAATCGCTTTCACAAGATGATGAAAGAAGAAAGCCTTGAGGTACTGAGGCTGATGAAGAAGGCCGATAGATGTCATCAGAAGATGTTGAAGTCGAAATCTAGGGCCGATGCCTATCACGAAGAATACATGGAAGTGATGAAGCAAATCGAAAGGGGTGAAGAAGAGTGAGATGCGCAATCTATGTTCGCGCAACACCCGCAGGAGTCTCTCCGAACCAGCAGAAAACCATGTGCGATACCTTCGTGGAAGGTATGGATTTCAGCATAGCGAAAACATACTTTGACGAATTTCCAAAAAGAGATTCTTACAAGGAAATGATGGCTGATATGGACCACTGGGACGTATGTGTTTTTTACTCTACTGACAGGATTCACTCCAGTAGTAGCGACTTTTGTGAGTGGTCGGTGGTGCTGAAAAAGAACCATCGAAACTTTGCTATCGTCTCCGACGACGTCCACACTCTAGGCTCTAATTCTCGACAGATATTCGATGTCTTAGAGGCTACCTTGGCCTGTGATACCGTTCTGACTCACGAGAGAACTTCTGCTGGAATGAAGAAAGTAAGTAGTGTCGGTAGGAAAATCGGTAAACCCCCCTATGGCTACGACTCTAAGTACAAACTAACTGGTAAAGTCGAAGATAAAGGAGTTCTAGTTGTGAATGAAGACCAAGCCGACATAGTTAGAATCATTTTTGCCTGCTGGAATCAACGGATGAGTAAGAATGAAATCGCCAAACACCTTAGAAGGAGTAACATATTGACAAAGGCAGGAAAAAGCGAGTGGGCTTCGTCTACGGTGCGGGGGATAATAGATAACAAATTGCTCTACGAGGGTAAATACATAGACGAAAATGGGAATGAAGTCAAGTACGATTGGGAGCCAATAATATGATGAATAACACCACTAATTACGAGAATAACTCAAAGAACGCTACGAAAGCGGAAGTCATATCTATATTCTATAATGGAGATATGTCCTCTATCGTAATTAATGATACTACTAGGAGGAGTAAGTGATGAGTCTAATGGATGGGCAGATACTATGCTTCTACGAGGCAATCAACCCAAACGGTGAGGTAGCAGGGCTGAACGTTGGTTTCGATAGTAACACCCCTCTAGACCATCTTGTTTCGTGGGCTCACAATACTTCTAGAGACTTGCCTCCCGGTCACGACTTTCATCGCGCAATCTATGTGAAAGTCCATTTCGACGCCATTGACGACCCGTATAGACTACCAAGTGCCTTTCCTCAGAACTCATCGGGTTCCTACGATTTGGGTGGACGGGAGTTTTGGGCTTCACTCGTTCTAGAGGTAGCGGGTGGGTCTTTCGACGAAGAAGAATAAGTTCTTCAACTATGTTTGTGGTAATTTGGCGGTCAAGATTCTAACAGGAAAATCGTTCCCTTCGATAGATAAGAAAGGGATTTACTGCTCGCCTGTAACTGTGTATAATGGGGAAAGAGTACGGAAGGGAGAGAAGACAGTTGTTCCTTATCCGTCTTCTGCGATATCTTACCGTGACCCACTAAGTTACTCTCACTTTAGAAGGGTGATTGTCGAAAGAGAACTAGAAATTGGTGATTTTATTTACACCAACATAGATAGGGTTAGGAAATACATTTGGTTTGTAGCCGCTAGGGACATCAAGTATGCGTACCATCTAGAGCGATTAGAACTATGTATTCAGAACTTGGCTGATAATCGTGCTCATGACGAGGGTGTGTTGTTTATCCCCCTATTAGGGCGATATAAAGAAGATAACATCGAGCCAAAGGACTTTGTTGACTTAGTAGTAGAAAACCTCTCTGATGGTAAGTTTGATGTTATTTTGGTTCAGGACTACTAGAATAACTATGATGCAAATGGTTAGGCGTTTAGTGTTAAGTATTATAGGCTAGTTACCTTCTCCGCGATTAAGTAGAGGACTGAGAACTATGGAAGAGGCGTCTGAGGAACTGGCTGAAATGGTTCTTGAATTGGAACTGATGGTCTCGACATTCAAGTCCCTAGCGTTGACAGGGAAGTTGAAGGCGATGAGTTGGAACGAAGTCGAAATCGATGGTGAGAAGGTCGGCGTTGCCGAACTCGATATCGATGGAAGAGATTTCTTGTTTGTCGTTGGTGAGCACGAAGAAGAAGGTGTCACTTGTAGTTTGGTTTCCAAGAAGTTCTCAGACTTGCAGGTCTATGTACCTGCGCCGAGTGAATTAATCCACGAGCCTTCCAACAAGGTAATAGGGACGCCATCTTTCAATGATGAGTGGAGATAGCATGGTGACTGTCAAAGATGCGGTCAAAAAGCAATTTGCTCCGATAACTACTGACACCTACCAAAATTGGGTCGAGTTCAAGAAAGACAGGCCGGTCACTGCCGCCGTTCTCACTCAGATGTTCGATAATCCTAAGCAAATATTCGGATTACTGAAAGACGACTTTGATGAAAGCGAGATGGTTAAACTAACGCCATTTACGGTCTACAAGCCACCGAAAACTAGGCCGTTTGGTCGTATTGTCGATGCAAAGCATCCTGACAATCGTTAAGTAATCGGTAATGCCGCATAGCGAGCATGGCCAAGTACTATGGTTACGAAAAGGGACTCCCTCGTAGAGGGTTTGTGAGAAAGGCGCTAGATGAAGTTGTGTTGATAGAAGAATCATGGATTTCTTCCATCGAATCATATCTCGGCAAAAATGGATATGACGATTTGCTTGCGTTCGTAGCGACTGCTTTGAAGGAAGATATGAACGTCAACGTTTCTCGCGCTCAAGCATGGGTTATCCTCAACGTGTTGACTGAGAGGGGAGTGCCTTACGTGCTCCGAGATGGAGAAGTCGATGAGAAGGCTGGGGCAGGTTCACTTGCTAAGGATTTAGCGAAGGCTCCATTTAGAGCCGTTGGGAGCGTTGTAGACGCTACCGCTAACACTGTTAGTGATGTAGCGAAGGGTACGGCTAGCATGGCTTCTAGCGCTGTTTCTGCCGTGATTCCTTCCTCCGATGATTCGGAAGAAGATTCAGAAGAAGAGTCTTCTGAGTGACCTTAACACCAATTAGACTATAAACCGAACACAAACATAGTTTGCGCTATGAAAGCGAAAGCGATAAGTGTCAGGAACTATTTGCGCCTCTTAACTGAGGCTGGTGTATCTAGGAGCAGGGATTTTGCTCTTGTGAATCAAGATGTGAGAGCAGGTATGGTTTACTTCCGCTCAGGAGAGCAACTGAGGAACTTTAGGTCATTATTGGAGGCAGCCGAGACTGGGATAATACCTTACTCGGAACTCAACACCAAAAAGAAGACCGATACGGCGTGGAAAGAGGCGTCGCAGGGGGTAAGTACCCAAATGGTCTTAGAGGCCGTAGAATCGCTCTCAGGACCTAATTCCGGAGGATACTACCTAGGTAGATGCCCTTCGTGTGCGACAAAGAACAGGGATAGTGACCACAACCACTTCTATTTCAATCCCGATATTCGGGTATTGGGCTGTTTTTCCGGCTGTGGCTTCAAATCAATTATGGACAGTGTAAGGGGGTCTAAACAATGATTATCTCACAAGGAAAGCCGTCTTTCTCGGAATGGAGAACCAAGAGTGGTCAGAAGAGAACTACTAAAATCGAGTCTAGAGACCTATGGCTACGATGGCGAGAGCAGAACAAGAATGGTGTATGGGAGCGTAGAGAAAAGAAGGTTTCTGATTTCAAGCCTTATTGCTATGCCGACTTGAAGAACATAGTTGATAGGAAAACCGGATTGAAAATGAACATAAGTGATTTTAAGCAACACTATCTTATGAACGACGCTAAAATAACATTTCCTAATGGTGCGTATAGTGCCGATGGTATCAAACTAGCCAAGATAGAGTTCGAGGACCCTGCTCAAATGAGAAGATTTAGCCGTAATTTTAGAGGCACCTACGAGGCTGACGTGCCTTACTGCGATAGGTATCTAATCGATAACCTAGAACCTAACGAGTTTCCCGAATATCAACCAAGAATGTGCTTTATTGATTTAGAAGCAACTCAATACAAGGCCGTAGAATTGGGTTTAATCAAGAGAAATCCGACACCAATATGGGCTGATAATCAAGAAATCAGCGTTATCGGTTGTTACGATTCGTTCACCCAAAGATACGTGATATGGGTGCAGCACGATAAATGTCTAGAGCATCTAGAAGGCTACGATTACACGGTGACTAGAGATAGTAAGACCATGGTTTTCGACGGTGTTAAGACCGAAATAAGGGCATTCAGGAGCGAATACACTCTATTGGCCGACTTCATTACATGGTGGGATAGAATGGATTTCGACATAGTTATGGCTTGGGGTATGGGGTTCTATGATTTGCCTACCCTATACACCCGATTAGAGGCTAATGGGATAGGTGGCTACAAACTAAGTCCCTCTTCCCTAGGTGATGACCGATGGGTCGAACCGCCCTCTAAATGGCTCAAGGATAGGTATCGTTGGACTGAGCAGCCTGTTGCGGGGAGGACCTTTGTCTCCCTCGATAGGCTATTCCAACGTGTCTACAAGGACAGTCACTCAACCGAACTGCCTTCTAACAAACTAGACATCGTAGGTCAGAAACTGTTTGGTCGCGGTAAAACCGACTTTAGACCCGACTTCTATGATAAGGACTACCATCTATTCCTATCTGACTATGTATACTATAACTTCGTAGATGTAAGACTAATGGTAGAGATAGAGGATAAGTATAATCTAATCAATGGACAGGCGGCTTTTCAAAACCTGATTGGCTGTCAATGGCGTTCCACCTACTATGGTTCCGGCCTAGCGCGAACATACTTTATGCGAAAGGCTAACTTCATTCAGAAGACTGGTTGGCAGGATGAAAACGACGACGACGACAAGTTACAGGGGGCTATCGTTCTAGACCCTGATGAGTTAGGAACTGTCGGTTTGCACAAGAATGTGGTCGTTCTCGACTTCGCTGGACTGTATCCTAGCGTGATGGTTACCTACAACACATCTTGGGAAACCAAAGTAAAGGCAGGGGAGGAATCCGACGACGATATAATCGGTGATGGATGCAGGTTCCGTAGGAGCCCACAGGGAATCCTTCCCACTTGTGTCAAAGAGTTAGATGGCCTGAGGGACCACTACAAGGCTTTGATGCGAGAAGCGGCTTCTAAGCACGGTAAAACAAGTTCTGAATACAAGAAGTGGGATACCGCACAGAAGTCCGTGAAGCGGCTTAGAGCGACTTTCTATGGGCTAATGGCCTTCCAAGGCTTCGCTTGGTCCGATATGGACTTAGCCAAGACGATTACCTATGGCGGTAGAACTGCTTTGAAGAGAATCATGAAGGCATCCGAAGATGCTGGCTACAAGGTTCTCTACGGACACACGGATTCTATCTTCGTAGGTATGGGAGATGACTTGACTGCGGAAGAGGCTGCTGAGAAGGCACAGGAACTAGGTGTGGAACTAACCAAAATCTGCCAAGAAGAGTTCCAAACGGAAGCGCTCGTCGTAGAGGCGGAAGTGCTCATGGATAGGTTCTACCTACCTCGTAGGAACCGATATGGCGGAAGAATCGTATGGCAGCCTGAGACCGGACACTCTATCGCAAACATAGATGTCGAGGATAGGATGAAGATTCAAGGTCTTGAGGCCAAGCACGCCAATACCTCTCCTGCGGGCAGGGGAATACAACTTTTAGCGTTGAAGGAGATTTGGGATGATAACTCTCCTTCCGAAGTGAAAGCAGCCCTTCTAGAGTACATAGATGAAGTAAGAAGTGAGGATTATCCAGTCGATAACCTACTAGCGAGAGCCCGCTTGGGACAATGGTTGAACCCGTCCTTTGTAGAAGTAGGACACTATGCTAAGGGGGCTACCAACCAATCTGCACGTAGCGACTCGGATTCCGAGGACTACAAGTGCTATGCGAATCTCAGCGGTACTGCTCGTGGAGCGGCATTCCACAACATAGTTCTCGCAAATGACGAATACGGCAAACTAGACAAAGACGACTCGTTCTACACTACGTTTGTGAAAGACGGCCCTACATGGATTCCTTCGGGTGGGTACATCGGTTTCCACGATGTCGAGCAGATTTCGGAGTACGAAATAGATGTCGAGAAGATTATCGAGAAGCATATCGTTGGTAAACTGGACCACATTATGTACGGTATCGGTATGAGTTTGGATGATTTGCGCCCTGAAAAGAAGTCTTTCAAGGTGAGTGAGCACTTTGGATAAGAAGTTCAGAATGTGTGAGGCTTGTAGAACCTTTTCTAAGATACTAAAATACAAGAAAGAGGGGAATTATACGACCACAGTACTAAGGGACTGTGCTGTCTGTACTTACGAATGGAAAAAGCACTCTTATTACAATCGCCTTCTTTTAGACTTCGATAATAAAATCAACGTTGATGGAAATTGGGTGGTTTCGCCAAATAAAGATAGATATTATCAGCGCATTAAAAATACACTCTATTATGCGTACCGTGAATTAGATGAACATGCGGTCAACGAAGTTTTTTACCGAGCCTTAAACCATCATTGGTACCGTAAGATGTTCACTCTGGCGCATAATCTCCGACTTTAGGCGTTGAACCAACCACAATCGACTCAGTTACTCCGTTTAATGGGTCATAATTCGACATAATGGCTCCCATAGGGAGTATTTCCTTTACTCTCTCTAGCGAGGCGGCGGCCAGTATGCTAGGGTTGTTAAGCCCACTGAGGTTAGTCGGACCCAATCCGTTTAGTTCCCCCGATTCACCCATCATATCAACTATGGTTCTAATATAGCGCATATCATATTCGCCTATTCCGTTCTCATTCATTTGAACATCCAATTCTTTGTAGATGTTTTGAAGCGCCGCTTCTAGACCATAGTTTTTATACACCCATTGGTGATTGTTTGTTTCGATTAAATCTAAGTCTATATGAACTTCTAGTTTATTAGTGACTTTGTTTAACAACTCATTAGAAGAACTTAGTATTCTAAGACAGTGCCTTTGATAATCGTCTTTTTCTGGCGGTATATATTCAATATCCACTACCCCCTTTACGCCATTGTACGCTGATGACATTATGATGCTCTTTGCATAGGCTAACACTTTCGGGTTGTTGCTGGAGAACCTGATTAACAACGGCTGGTCCAACGACTTGTCTTTGTTGACTATCTCGTGAGTGACTAAATTGCTTCTAGAAAGAACGGTATCTATTTGGTTGTAGACGATGTTCGGACTTAGGTTGTATGTTTCTAGCGCTTCTTTATCGAAGTTCACGATTATGGATGATGAGTTTAGGTCGTATCTAATCAATTTGATAATTTGAGACCCTGTGACTTCGGTCAGAAGTGATTGAATCCGCTTGGCCTTTTCTTTCGTATCGTCAATGTATAGGCGTATGCGAGTCTCCGGTGAGTACTTAGGCATGTTCGTTGGTGATTCAAGTATCTCCTTCAGTCGGTCGATGTCTCCCTGCGACGATAGTTTACCTGCGAAGTGGAACGTTCTCAGGGCGGTCTGAGTTGCTGGCTCTCCAATACAGGCCCCAGCCGTAGCGCCGATTGCCTCTCCGAACCTGCAAAGGGAATCGTCGTAGAACTCTTCTAGCCTCTTCACCATTCTCTTGACAGTCGGTTTGGTGAGTTCTCTAGTCATTAGTACTCTTCTGAGAGCAGCCTTGGTCACTTCTGATACGTTGCTGTCTTTCGAGAAGGCTGATTCGTATGTCTTCAAGTCCGAAGACTTGGTGCATTCTATGCAATTGCCAAGAGGGAAGCCCTCGGCTTCTGCTAGGTAGTTGCCATGTTTGCAGGTAAAATCGAAAAGAATCGGTTGTAGGGTGATAGAATAACCATCAGTATTGACGTCACTTTGGCCTCTAATATGGTATGGAGCAAGCCCGTCATCACCGACTAATGGAGAAATCACCCTTCCTGTTCGAGTATTGACGACCTGTCTACGCTTGTTTACCACACAAGACTCTAGGGCCTTAATCATCTTCCTCTCCAAATATCCGGATTTGGCGATATTTCCTTGTCCGGACTCTATCGTGGACCTTATTCCGGCAGTGGAGGTAAACCAATACTCGTCCGGTTGCATACCTTTCGAATACCCGCTTTTCACGAATCCCGTATGTCTAGGGTGAAGTAGGGGCAATTGCTCCCCATTTATGGTCAGTGGGTAGTGAGGGAGCGCTCTTCTCGGAGTTATACCGTAGGTTATCCTGTTAGCCCCAACTCTGACCTGACCATAACTACCGGCCATTTGTCTGACGTTCTCGTCTTTTCCTCTTGCTCTAGAGCGAACGGCGACCTGCATTGGGTTGCCACTACCTTGTGCGTCCTCTATCGGCTTGAGAATGTCGTTTTCGTAATCGTCTACAATCGAAAGAATCTTTTCTTCCAAGTAGGAGATTTTGTCTGCGTCGGCAACAGCCAACTTTTCGGGGTCATTGAGCCTGACGTATTCCATCAGCCTACCTTCTACGAAGGCGGTTTCTACCTCTAGAATGGCGTGTGCTGCTTCGTCATACTTCTCCTCGACGATTTCCTCTACTTCCCTTGTGGTCGATACGTCTGCTACCCCCATTGTATAGCCTACTATCCTGTGTGCTGAGAATCCTAGCCTAGTTACTAGTTCGATATACTCGCTTAGTTTCTCCAACCCCTTCTCATAGCCCTCGTGGTAGATGAAACTAGGGGCGATAGAAGCGCCCCCTTCCCCGAAGGCATCCTTTTCCAGCGTTCCTTGGAGTAGTTTACCATCTATGATTACTACTCTTTCCTTCTGCTTCTTACCATCTTTATACTCAATATTACCTATATCATCTACTCTAGGACTATTACCTATGAATGTAGCAGATACA
>Ga0255780_10000692_pt1 | contig 31776 bp, 29 predicted proteins | sample 071ome_32_FD_179978 | JGI IMG/M metagenome (GOLD analysis project Ga0255780, IMG submission 179978) | Coastal salt marsh microbial communities from the Groves Creek Marsh, Skidaway Island, Georgia - 071405AT metaG (version 2) | ecosystem: Environmental > Aquatic > Marine > Intertidal zone >... | reverse complement strand
GCCTTGGCTTCACGCTCGCGCTGTTGGCGTTCACGCTCAGCTTGTACCGCTCGCGCTTTGGCTTCACGCTCAGCTTGTGCAGCCTTAGCCTTGGCTTCACGCTCAGCTTGTGCAGCCTTGGCCTTGGCTTCACGCTCGCGCTGTTGGCGTTCACGCTCGATTTGCGCAGCACGCACCTTGGCTTCTTTTTCTCTCGCCGCTTGTATTTTGGCTTGCTCCTCCATCGCCTTGAGCTGTTTCTGACGAACGTTTTCTGCGTCGCGAGACTTGAAGTATATCTGAATCGCTTGACGCACGGACTGCGGCACGTCGGACGCCGGCGTCGCTTCGACGCCTGCAATCACTTTGCAAATAGCCTTGTCAAGTTTTGCGTTCGTCGCCGCGACGCGACCAGCGAATTCAGCCGCACCCGAAACTTGAGAAAAGCTCTCCGCAAAGTTGATTCGCAGCAGCTGTCTTCCTTCGAGAGTCGTCAGCAACTTTCGATATACGGTGCCATAGTACAACGTCACGAATAAACCGACAACTTGCTCAAACGCAGCAAGCGGAGGATTCGATTCTAGGCTTTCAAGAACGGCATCGATCGAAACCGTCGACGTGATCGTCGCGAGAGCTATCCCCGCCACAGCGAGCTCCGCGACACCGCGTCGCATCGCGGTATCGCGAAGCTTTAGGTATTCGTCCCAATCCAAATCGTCGTCGAAATCAATACGTCCTTCCAGCGTCAAGTCTTCCAAAAGCGAAGACGTCTCGCTCGCCGCTTTGTTCGTCAACGACTTGACCGCCCGATCCGCCTGCTTCTCATCGATCGCTGGGAAAATCTTCGACAACCGTTCCACGACGACGACGTCCAAAGCCATTCCAGACGACGAAGAAGACGCGGACGAAGACAAAGACGAAGAACCGCCCACCTCGTCCACCAACGCCTTACCCAAACTCTTCGCATCCGCCGTCGAGATCCCATCCTCGCGCGCGCCATCCGTTCCCTTCTCATTCTCCTCCCCTTCGTTCGCCGCCGATGACGACGAGGACGCAATCAAACGCCTACCGCGCGTCTTCGTATTCCGCGTCCTTCTATTCGGTTTCGCCGTCGCTCGAGTCGCCTTCGCCCCGTCTCTCGCGACGACGCGTCGTCCGGACCCCACCGCCGCCGTCGCCTCCAACGCCGACATCACGTCTCAGCGCAATCACCACCAGCGATTCCAATCCCGTCCGTCGTCAGTCGCACCGCGAAAGCGCCGCTCGACTTTGGGCTCTTTTCAAAAATCCAATCAGTCAACCGACTGTGACCGATTTGATTCGTTTCGAATCGAATCGTTCGACTTTCGACTTTCGACGAAACTTCCCTCCCCGACGCGACTCGACTCGACTCGATCGTCCGTTATCCGTCCGTCCGTTATCCGTCCGTCCGCTCCGGGTCGGCCGAAGACTGCCGCCATCGGGTCACCGAACGACGCTGGATGGATAGACGCTGTCGCCGAGCGGACGTCCCTAGTAGATCGATGATAGTCTTAAATAGGTTTATAACGCGATTCATGAGTTCATACAGTATTGATTAATCCATCTATGTTGTGGGTTGGATCCATTGGGTACAAATGTTGATAGATGGATACTTGTGATTTATAATACGAGTACATAGAAGTGTGTAGGAGCGGCTCGCGTTCGCGACGTCAGACGCCGACGCCGACGACGACGGACGGCGACGACGACGAGACGATGCCGACGACGACGCGAAAACGAGCGTCGGGAAAGCCGTCGTCTTCCTCACCGCCCGGTACCGGCGGCGGCGGCGGCGGGATGACGCGAGAGGAGGCGAAAGCGCGACTCGCGGCGCTCGCCGGTGGCGGCGGCGCCGCGCGCGACTCGGACGGTGGGTTTTTAGAACGCGCGGTAGCGCGCGGACGACGACGAGACGTAGGGCGGGACGACGGCGACGGCGACCACGCGTTGGGGTTGTTCGGGACGGATGCCATGGATGAGGACGGTGAGGCGGCGGTGAAGGCGGCGAGACGGATGGCGTTCGGAGAAGAGGATGAGTTTGGAGGACGCGATGAGGCGGAAGACGGCGGAAGAAGCGGTTCGGAAAGCGACGATTACGACGACGAGTTCGGGATGGATGGGTTGGATGATGGTGTCGGCGCGTTGAGTGGATCGGAGGATCTCGATGGGATGGATGACGTCGGACGGGGAGGGAAGGGGAAGAAGAACGCGCGAGAGCGGAGGAAACGCGGCGCCGCGAGCGAGGAGTTTCGAGAGGATGGGAGACTTCGAATGCGAGGTCCGATCGAGATGGAAGGGGCGGAGTACGCGGGGAAGAGTGCGAGGAGGAGTGATTTCGCGCGGGATGAGCCCGAGGAGGTATCTTCGGAGGAAGAGGACGAGGACGATTCCGACTCTGACCCGTACGCGGACGAAGACGACGACGCCTACGTCGGATTCAATCCGGAAAGTGCGGCAGCGGACGACGATGACGAAGACGAAGACGATCAAGACGACAATAAAGACGGTTCCGATGATTCTGACTTTGATGCCGAGGGTGCGAGAGCGCGGGATTTACTAGGCGCGGCGACTGAGGGCGACGACGATCTGGCGAGAGAACTTCAAGCGTTTAGACAAGAGGAGGAACAGACGAAGAAGCTCGTCGATACCAAGGCGCAGCACGTGAGTAAGGGCAAAGCGGTGAGAGCGCAACGCACGTTGTGGGAGCGCGCGCTTCACGCTCGCATTCGTTTGCAAAAGGCAATGACGAGCGCCGCCAAGCTGCCGACGGCGCTGGCTTGTCGCGGATTGAAACGCGCGTCGCCCGACGTCGAGGACTCCATGGATGCCCTCTCCAGAATGGCGAAGAAGACGCTGCGCACGTTCACTTCTCTCCAGACGGCTCTCATGTCGAACATTTCGGACATTTCTGGAAGCGCCGATTTGAAGTCGGGCGCAACAGTCGTGGACGTTGCAGGAGACGTGGACGACGTCTGGTCTCGCACTGACGCCGCTTACAGAGCCTTTGGCAACTACAGAGACTCCACCTGTGATAGATGGTATCGTAAATCGGCAGTGTCCGTCGGTAACACGAGCGGTGGCGGAGCTGCGGGCCTGAAGGCTTTCAATCAGTCCATCTCGCAGCAAGTGTCGTCGACGATGCGAGCGCCAGCGCGCCTGATTGAAAAGTCCCAGCCGCCGAAGCGCAGCGCCCCTCCTCGGTTGGGCGAGCGTAAGTCTGCCCCGGCGACTGGTGACGACGATGACGAAGACGTGAGCGATGAGGACAAGATTGGTGTCGAGGGCTTGCAAGACGGCGAAGCGCGCGAGGAGGAGCTCTTCGACGATGTCGATTTCTACGAGCAACTCTTGAAGGAATTCCTCGAGAGCGGCAACGACGCCGGCGCTGCCGGCGCCGCGACGCTCACAAAGGCTGTGAAGCGTCGCAAGGTTGTCGATAGAAAGGCGAGCAAGGGTCGGAAGCTTCGGTATCACGTACAGGAACCGCTCGTCAACTTTATGCAAGCCAACGACGTCGAAATCCCAACCTGGGCCGAGCGCATCTTCACGCAGCTCTTCGCCTCGCACGCGTAGATGAACACAAACTTGATTCATTTCGACGAACGAATGGTGGTTATTCAGCCGCTTAGGCGTTGTAACACAAACATTAGCAAAGTTAGTTTGATTGACGCAAATGACACACATCGATTCTTTTGCGCGCCACCACTTAAAAGGAGCCTCGTAAAAATTTCAGAACACTACTTCAAGTAACGCAAAACGGTACCGTTCGGCGGTCGCGTGACGTAGCGTGGCGTGGCGTCGCGTGGTGACGCGTGGCGTCCCGTGGCGTCGCGTGATGGATTCATTCATTAGCGCATCGTGGAAAAAGTCTTGAAATTTGCGTTGGCATCCGTCAACCGTCACGCCGCGGGCGCGCTTTTGGGTTGACTGATCCTCTGACGCGGATGTCGCACTCGTTCGTAGAACTCCTCCCAATACGGAAGCTCCCAGTTGCGTCCGATCTCGCGCGCGAGATCCCAAGAACTCAGGATTCCGGTGAAGACGCCTTCGCCGTCGGTCACGATTACGTGGTGCACGCGATTTCGCATCAACAGCGCCGCCGCCTCATCCTTGCCCATCCAAGGCGACGCCACGACCACAGACTTGTTCGCCACCGCACCACATTTACAATCGAGCGAAACTTTCTCGAGCCACCACTCCAGGGCGTCTCTTTTCGTGATCACCTACGAGTTCGGTTAGAATTGAGACGCAACGAGAACGACGATGCGCGCGCGTCGCGTCGCTTCGCGTCGCGCGCGTCCATCCCGCGAGCGCGCTTACCCCGACCGGTTTCCCGACATCCAAAACCACGACGCACCCAACCCCGTCGTACGCCAACGCGTGTACCACAGACTCTATCGTGTCCTCCGAGCTCGCAGTCAAACAACTACGACGACGACGTCAATGTCAATAAAAATGTCAGTCACACATTCACGAGAAATGAAACAATAAAAATCACTCCATCCTCGCCGTGACGACCGAGATCACGACGACGCGGCGGAGGGGAAAAAACACAAACACGCACGATCGCGCCGGGGTCATGACGTCTCCAACGCGCGCGCTCATCGGCGCCATGTTTCTCAATCAATCAATCAATCAATCAGTCAGTCAGTCTGTGTCGCCATCCGCGGTGGGTGCGCGCGATCCAACTCACCAACCCATGCAGTGTGTTTATACTGTTTAACCATATACCTAGGGTTTACAGAGCGCAATGCAGAATGTGCATTTGCGTCTCGAAACCGACGGTGTCCGACGACGGACGACTGAAGCCGACGCGTAGGACGGACGGACGAGACGACGGACGAAACGTCGACGGCGCGCGCGTGTCGACGTCTCGTTTCGTGCGCGCGCGTCGACGGATCGCGATACATAATAGGATAAACTGGGGGTTGTATTTACGTGCGGGGGATCGAAAAATTGATTGCATCGAATTGGAATTGAATTTCGACAAACGTTTCGTCGTGCGGAAGCCGGAACGATGAGCGGTGACGGACGACGACGACGGGGGGGACAGAACGATGAGGATGATGACGACGACGACGACGCGCGCGGTTCACCGGCGTACGGGCGATGGAAAACATCCAACGCGAGCGATGACGGCGGCGATTTGCCGAGCGCCGAGTCCAACGCCGAACGCGCAAAGGGGTTACTTTCTCGATTTCAGACGCATCAACGCGCGGTGGCGTTACAAAAACGTAACGAGCGGAGTTATTTAAACACGAGCGGTGGGAGAGACGTGGATACGGCGTCGATGGCGTCGAGTGAGACGCGATCGAACGCGACGTTGAGCGAGAGGGACTTCGCGACTTCGGAGAACTGGAAAATTCCGACTCGAGTGCCCGGAAGAGACCGGTTCGGGGCGTCGGCGGCGAAAGCAAAATCTATCGCGAAAACGTTGCAGGTGAAACACGCGAGAGGAGGCGGGGGGGAGCAGTTTGACGTGGTGGAGAATGCGCGATTGGCGCTCGAAGCGAAGGATGCGCAGTTGCAAAAAATGGCGGCGCGACTCGCGGAGTTGGAACGCGCCAAGGATGAGGCGCAGATTGGACGCGCGAGGGGTGAGATGCGAGAGTTTCAAGCGCAAGCGACAGATTTAGAGGGTGAGATGAAAGAGGCGATGCGTAGACTTCGAGGTGGGAGTGATGGTGGAGGAAGAAACAGTGACAACGCGCAGTCGTTCGAGGCTGTTCGGAGATCAGCGCCAGTGGCGTTCGGCGCGAGAGAAGATTCAGATGCGTCGGTGTCGGAAGATCGAGGTGATGAGGATGCCGGTCCGCTCCAAAAAGAAGGCAGCGGAGACGATGCGATGCCGATGACGACGCCGCCACCGGTACCGTCTGGGAAAATCGTAGAGGGTGGAGTGCTCACGCCGAGTGGACGCATCGTTGGCAGCGCTTTGAAGCCGACGTCGACGCCGGCGTCTCGTAGGAAATCCGCTGCCGAAGCTCTAGATACGCCAGGAATAGCTAGAAACGTCATGTTTCACGCCGAGGAGGAGTACTCGGACGCCGGGGTGCAGGTGGACGCCAAGGAGGTTGCCGAACTTCGCAACGAATTGCGTGAAGTGCGGATGGCGCTCAAGAGCGCGTTCGGCGTGAGCGAAAAGCTCGTGGAACAGTGCGAGAAGAAGAACGCAGAGCTCAAGGAAAAGTCAACCGTCATCAAGCTCGCGCGAGAGGAGGTTGAAAAGTCTAGGAAAGATTTGAAAAAAGCGATTAGCGCGAAGAAGGAATTGGAAAGGCGAGTCGAAGAGCTCGAGCGTCGCGGCGGCTCCACTGCAACTGATGGAGACGCGAACCTGCGGAACCACTTGGTCTCGCTGTCGCAAACGGTGGAAAAGGCAAAGCGTTCGCACGCTGGACTGATGGATGTCATCAAAAGTGCCATAGGTGTCAACGCCGAGCTTAGCCCAGACGTGGTGTTTACCGTGCTCCCGATTTTGTCGAGCCTCGCCGTTCGGGGCGACATGGCCAACGCGCTCGTATCTGGCGGCGCCTTGGACGGCTTGTCCAACGTGTTGGAGATTTTCGCCGACGATGCATCCATCTGCTGCCGCGCTTTAGAAGCGATCGAATCCATCTGCCGTCTCGGTGCGGATTCTAGCGTGGTTGTGCACGACGCTGAAATCATCGAGCTGCGTTCGACGATGACGGATCAAGCCATCCAAGCCTGCGGTGCCGCCGTCTGTCGGTCCATCGCCGACCATCTCGAGGAGGCATCTGTGTGTGAGACGGCGTGTAGCGTCGCCCTCGCGTTTGCCGAGTTTGGAGATCACAGAAACATTCAATTTCTCGTGCGACGCTGCGACGTCGTCTCCGCCCTGGTTGAGGCGTCCAAAGCGCACGGCTCGGACGAAGACGTCCAACGCGCGTCGTCGTGCGCCATCGCCGCGTTCGCGTCGTGCGACGAGGAAACGAAAAATATTGTCGAATCTTCGGGTGCCATGTCGCGATTGAAGAGATGCGTCCACGATTTAGGTTTAGACGACGCCGTTCGTCTCTTTCCAAATGTCAAGCGTTGGATTTCGTCATCGAAAAAGAAATCCCGCGACGCCGACGGCGACGCCTCGACGGAAACCGGCGCGAACATCGACGCGGCGCGCCGCAAATCCGCCGCCGTCGCTTCAAACGATATTTCCGACAATCTTTAACCCATAAAAAAGATTTCGAGTCAATACGCGATTGGGTTCGGTACGCGCGGTTGGTTCGTCGCCTCGAGGATATCGCTACAAAGCGTGTACATAATAAAGTTGCTGGCTGTCGCGTTTCTTGTATCATTCACATCAACAATCATTCTTACGTGCGCGTACTAGTAGTATTTACACGCGTGCATCGATCGATCCGTGCGGTACATCCGCGCTCGTCGTCCGTCGACGGCGCTTCATTTCATCTTCGTCTATCGCTTCTTCTTCACCGGCTCTTCCTCCTTCTTCCCAGACATCCCCGCGATCACGGCGATCACGGCGATGACGATCCCGGCGACGATCGCGTTCTTCTTCTTATCGTCACCCGAGCTCGAGCTCGTCGTCTTCTTCGCCGGCGTCGCCGGTTTCGGTTCCGCAGCGATCGGTGCCGACGCGGGCGCTGGCGGTGCCGATGCCGTTGATTTTTTCGCCTTTTTCGAAGCCTTCTTTTCTTTTTTAGACACCGACGGCGCCACCGCCGGGGTCGTCGTCGTCGTCGGTTCCGTCGTCGGTTCCGTCGTCGGCTTCGTCGTCGTCGTCGGTGCGCTCATCGTGGTCGAATTCGAACGCGAATTCCAGGAACTCCCGAATGTGACGCTATCAATTCCCGCGTTGTTCTCTCCCACTGGGTTTCCATTCGGCAAATCTGGTGGCATCCATACGACCCATTCGTATGTACATACAGTATAATTAAAACCACGTGTACTCTGAGTGTAAAATATAATCCAGCCAGCCTGGTTCGGTGCCGACGGACAGATTTGTTCAAAGAAGATTTTTTCCATCATCATCGGGGTGATGATATTTATCTTACTTGATATCAATGATTTATACTAGTATATGTTCTATTTGTATGTATTTAATGGTGTTATACAGCTAGTAGTGTATATATGTTCTATTTTATCGCGGTGCGTCCGTTCGTCTCTTCGACTGGATGGTGCTGACTGACTTGACTGATTACCACCCCGTCCCGGTTCGTCGGTCGGTCGTCCGGTCGTCCGAGCGTTGGATTTCGCCCGGGATGAGCGACGACGAGGACGTCGGTGGTGGTGACGACGCGTCCGAGGACGAGTTCGCGGTGGTGAGTTCGACGCCGTCGTCGGCGGCGGCGGTTCCCCGGGCGAAGGCGACGCGGACGAAGGCGTCGCCGGCGATCGGACGAATGGGTTCGTCGGTCGCGGCGCGCGCGTCGTCGATATCGTCGATATCGTCGTCGTCGTCGTCGGAGATGAAATCTACGTCTTCGGAGAGGTTCGGGTACGTTCCGCCGTCTTGCGGATGTCCCGGAGCCGTCGCGTGGGAAGAAACTCTGAGCGCTACGGATTCCAAACCGAGCGCGCGAGAGACGGCGGCGACGAGTTCTCTCTTTGCCGGGTGGGCGTAGAGGAAGACGACGGCGTGTAGGAAACCCTGGGAGGTTTTACACGCGACGTGTGCGGCGGTTAACCCGAGGGATGGGTTTTTTGAGCCGCCGAAGAGGGCGACGAGACGAAGCGCCGTGCCCGGGACGTTTGTGGACACTTGGATGAACGGATACGCCAGCAGACGTCGGACAAAGGTTGTCAAACGCTTCGTCGCCGCCCTCGAACGCGGGTCGTCATCTAATGATCTATCTAACGCTTGCACGCGCGTCGCCGTGCGCCAAACGGCGCCCCAATTGTACACGTTGTACCCCATGCAAAGCCAAATCGGAACAAAGTAACACACCACCCGAACGACGCCGTGTTTGACGTGACACCTCCCGAGCCCGGAGTCCCCGTACGTCGCCGTGAACATTGGCACGCACGCCAACGTCAAGCTCACGCCGAGCACGACGGCGTCGTACCGTCGTATGTTCTCTCGAAGCTCTTTCGTCGTCGAAGCCGCGCGCCTGCCCACCGCCGTCGCCAACGTGTGCGAAATCGTCGTCGCGTACATCGCCTGACACAGACTCGCAATCTGAGTCCCCGCCCCTTGAATCACGCACGTCATCGTGGGTTCGTCCAGCGGCGCGTCCGCGCCGCGATCGCCCATGAGCGCAAAGGCGCTGAAAAGGAAATCCGCGAGCGCGAGTCTCTTGACGAGCGAAAACGTCCTTCCGCGCGCGAACGCCGGCGCGACGACGGCGCAGAGGATGACGAATCCGGCGCCGACGACGGAAAACGTCGCCGAGGTGATGTTGCACGCGCGTATGACGTGTCGCGCGCGCGAGGACCAGGCGTTGGGAGTCATGGCATCAAAGTCAAAGACTGACGATGTCTTTCGCTGGTGCGGCGGCGTCATTCCACGACCGACGCGCGTCGGATGGGATGTCGGCGACGGTGAAACCCGTCGGTGGACGACGCGATGTTTTTCTCGCGCTCGAGTACGTCGATGGTGACGCTGAATCGGCGCTTCGACGCGCGCTGGGTGACGATGATGATGACGATGACGAAACAAAGATGAGCGTTCGTTACGTCGCTTTGAATGGACGCAAATGTCGCCCGTACGGTGGGACGGTGCACGAAAAAGGAACGGTGCGCGTGGATGATTTTCCACCCGTCGTTCGTCGGTTGATGGAGCGCGTGGCGGCGTCGGTATGGGAGATCGACGGCGGCGAGTCTTCTGGTTCTTTAGCGTCGTCTTCTTCGTTTCAACCAAACCACGCATTGGTAAACGTGTACGATTTCGAGCGAGGCGATGGAATCATGCCGCACGAGGACGGACCGTTGTACAGAGATTGCGTTTGTATCGTGTCCATCGGGGCGTCGTGCGTGCTGACGTTTAGACCAAAGGAGATGAAGGGCGCGACCGGACCGGATGACGAAGCGCCGACGCCGAATGCGGAATTCGGCGCCGAGACAAATCCACGCGAGAGATTGCCGTTCGATGTCTTCGTGCCCTCGAGATCGCTGTTGGTGTTCACAAAGGCAGTGTACACAGAATATTTACACGGGATTGAATCGCGGGAGTCAGATGCGCGATCGAATCCGTTGTTGTTGAATCCCGAGGATTTTCCAGACGACGACGCGCCTAGACGAGGACGGAGAATCTCAATCACCATTCGAGAGGTTGTGAATCTTCGTCGCGGGTTGGAGTTTCTCACGAAACGCCTCACGAAATAAGTAGTAGTGCATTCATTCATTGGTTGTCGCGGTAGTCTAGTTTTAGCTGAAGTGTTAGAGAAGAGATGTTTCAATGATGAACGACGCGCTCGCCACATTTCGCGACTCTCGCACATGCCCGCCACGGACTCGTCTCAAATCGCGAACGCGAGCGACTCGATTGAAGAAACGTCCGACGCCATGTCAAAGCTTCGGATGGCTGATTTACCGCCGGGACATCATCGAGGACGCACGATTCTTTGCCCGGTTGTCGATGACGATGCCAGCAGCGCAGCGGTGGAGTGGGCGCTCGACAACGTCTGGCGCGATAAACAAGATACGATTCACTTGCTGTGCATCTTACCGACGCGGTATGAAAACACGGGTTACGTGTACCCAATGGTACATCATCGCGTGTCGATTGGATTCAATAGACTAACGCTCTGGTCACTCTCGTTCGCAGATGGGAACGCCGACGAAGGTGTACTACGAAAAACTCGACGAGGAGATGGAACACAGAAGACGATTGGACCGCGCCAAGGCGAAACATTTCATACAAGCGCGATTCGGTCGCAAGCTTTCGCAACTTGGCATCCCATACTTGATTGATTTGACCACAGGTAAAATCAGTGAAATCAAATCAGACTTGGGAATTCATAGACTGACAAATGTTTGCACGCGTCGCAGGGTCGCAAGGAAACATAGCGATTGGAGAGTTGATTTGCGCCGTCGCCGAAGCCGTCAAGGCGGATCTAATATGCATGGCGACACATAATCGAAACGCGTTCACGCGACTCTTCGTCGGATCGGTGGCGAATTATTGCCTGCAGAACGCGACAATGCCAGTGTTGATGTTGCGACCGGGTGAACGCACGTCGTCGAAATCTCATCGTCGGGTGCTCTTCGATAGACGCGACTCCGCCAAAGATTGATGGATGAAACTAGAAAAATCGAATTGAATGAAACGAACTTTGTGAATGCGAATGAACATCGATGTTTACAACACTAATCCTTTTCGTCGACGTAATTACGTCAAGTCGTCCTCCTCTGCTTCGACGTGCTTTTCGATTCTCTTCTTCGCCTTGAGCAACATCGTCGTCTTCCAACCATCCAATCGAGACATGGAATCAAACTCGGCGACGACGTTGGAGAATTCGTCCTGATCACCATTTTCTGCAGCCTTAGCGCACCCAACGAGAAGTTCGCGCTCTCTCGACCCAGAAAAGGCGGGATCGTTTTCCTCGTACCGTTCGCAGGCGTTCAGCACCCCAATCGGATCGTTCCAGCATAGGCGGCAAATGCCCGCCTGCAAAAAGTAACCCTTGGCCGAGTACTTCAAAAGGTTATTGTTCAAACTCGCCCGCGCCACGTCCTCAAAGATTTCCGTCGCCTCTTCAAAACGATCCAACTTGGCGCACAAAGTCGCCACCTTGAGCTTACAATTATTCGCCGTCGTGCTCGAACTCTCTTCGCTCTCGTACAAATCCGCCGCTTGCGTGTACGCCACCACCGCCGCGTTTTCATCGTTTTGTCCCTCGTACGCCTCTCCAATCTCCTTCAAGTGTTTCGCCGCCTGCGACAATCTTCCCAGTTCCGTGTAATACTTGACCGCCGCTCGGTAGTGTTCGATCGCCGCCAACGCGTCGTACTTTTTACACATCGCCGCCGCGTCCACCCGCGCCGTCGCCGCATCGTGATACTCTCCCAATTTCTCTCGGCACTCCGCCACCGCGACGTACGCGGTCGCCGCGCGGTCCCACGACTTTGCAAGTTTATACCCGTTCGCGGCTGATTGAAAACACTCCGCCGCTTCGTCGTGCTTGTTTCCACCCATGAGCGACGAAAACAGCGAGGACGATTTCAGTTTTTTCTCCCCCTTGGCGAACGCCTCGTTCGCCCGCGCTTCGTAGTCCCCCATCGTTCGCGACGTTCGCGGTTCGGTTTGACGATCTGTTCGCCGTTCGTGGATCCCCTCTGTCGGACTGGATTGGATTAGTGAATCGTCACTCAACCGCACTCGTCGCCTCGCGCTTAATTTATAAGCACGCGAACGAACGAAGAGGATTCTCGGTTCTTCTTCCACCTATTCCATCCGATCGCGCATCGCGGGGACTCTGATACCAAACAAGTAAACGAACGAACGAACGACATGGGGAATCCAATCGCAGTTTTCGACACGTCCAAGGGCACGTTTGAAGCGGAGCTTTACCTCGATAAGATGCCGATCACGGCGTCGAATTTCATCGATTTGGCCAAGACGGGATTTTACGATGGATTGCACTTTCACCGCGTCATCGCTGATTTCATGCTGGTGGGTTTGAGCGCGCGCGGTGTTTGATGAGTGAACGATTATTCTCGACGCAAAGCGACGGCTGGAAAAGCGAACCAGAGCCGAGCGTTTCTTTCGGGTGGCGATGATATGATAAAGACTGACTTTTGATTTCTGGATTGGTAAATCAATCCGTTCGTCGCGCAGCAATTTGGATGCCCGCACTCGTCCAACGCGAAGAGCCCGGCGGCGGGTACCGGTGGTCCGCAACCGAACTCGTCCTTTAAGAACTTGGCCACGGGCGAAACCGTCAAGCGCGACGCTCGCGAGGGATGCATCCCGGATGAACTCCACGATCGCACCACGAACGACGTCGGGACGCTGAGTATGGCGAACACGGGTCAACCGCGATCGGGCGGGTCTCAGTTCTTCGTCAACACGGTGCACAACGACTTTCTCGATCACTGGAGACACGACTTGTCGCCGAGTCAGCACCCGGTTTTCGGCAAGGTGACCAAAGGCATGGACGTCGTCAAGGCGATCGAGCGCACGCCGACGGATCGCAACGATAACCCGAACACCCCAGTCAAGATGAACAGCGTCACGATTCGCATGTGAGTCGTCGGTCGTTTCCCCACGGACTTTTGTCCTTCTTTTTGTGTGAGTACCATTCCAAATATTACCGAGTAGCTCGCTTCTTCAAACTCACCCGAACCCTCACACGCGCGCGCGCGAACGACTCCTTTTCGTCATGATCACCGCGACCGCGACCAAGGCGGTGACCTTTCCTACGATTCGCACGCGCGCTCAACGCGCTCAACGCGTCGTGTCCGCGTCGTCGTCGAAACGATGCCGTCAAACCGATGACGATGTCGATGCTTCGTCATCACTCACGCGACGCGCGACGCGCGCGTGCGTCGCGGCGACGCTCGCGGCGACGCTCGCGACGTGCACGCACGCGCAAGTCTCTCTCGCCGCCTTTATGGAAGACATCGAGGACACGCCGAGCGTGATGGGGCTCAAGCTTAAACCGCGAGACCGAGAGGTGATCCTCGAGAGCAAGTCGGAACACATCGGCGGAGACTTTACCTCTGAAAATCTCATCGGTGCCGTCTTCGCCGAAGCCGAGCTTCGAGGGTCGGATTTCCACGGCGCGGATTGTCGTGGAGCGGTGTTTAGCCGGGCCATCATGCCTGGGGTAAATTTTTCGGGTGTCGACGCGACGAATGGGTTCTTCGATTACGCGTTGTTGCGAGGCGCCGACATGTCGAATAGCGTCATGGCCGGATCGAATTTCGTGCGCGCGGATCTCGGGGAGGTGAACGTGACGAACGCAGATTTCACCGAAGCTGTGATCGATCGGTACCAGGTGTTGTCGCTGTGTGAGAATGCGAGCGGGACGAATCCGTATACAAAGGTGGATACGCGCGAGTCGTTGGGGTGCGATTTCGTGAAACCGTACCAAGGTTCGGGCGGCGGCGGGAAGATTGCGGTCAGCAAAAACTCGGGCACCTGGGGCGGGGCGAAATAAGTATAGTCAATGTGTTGGTTTGGTCTAATGTAGTATCTAAAATGCGTAATGCCTATCTTCTACCGTACAATTAGAGCGTCACGTGCGCGACGCGTTGAGGAAACGTGTAAGACGACCCATCTGACGACATGCAACTCGAAAGGTAGGCGCCGAGACTATTGGACGTCATCATCGTGTCCAAGCTTAGTGAATCGTCCATGACGACACCGTGAAGGTATGACTCTAGAGATTCCAACCCATCCGCGACGTCGACGATTGTTTCGTGGGATTTCACCTCGACGTTGTAAGAGACGCCTTGCGCGCTGAGCGCGTCGCAAATATCCTCGGCGCTCGTCATCCGCGGAATCTCCCCTTGCGGCGCGCCGAGACGTTTACGCCTCTCGGCGTGGTACATGAGCGAAAACTTGGCGTCGTGGCTCTGCTCCGTCGCGGCGGCGATGAATCCCAACCCGCCGGGTCGGAGGGAAGCTCTGAAATTTCGCAACGCCAGATGAATCTTTGATCGAGGACACGTCGCGAACCCGTGCACGCTGTAGACAATGTCGTAGCCGATGCCGTCGGTGCCCCCGCCGGCATCCATCACGGATTCACCGTCGCTGCTGTTAGCCGCCGAAGACGCGAGCATTGCCGCGTCGCGCGGAGGCACAAAACTCGTGAGTGTTCCGTGATGAAGCGTACCGACGTGAAACGGCGCTTGGAGAGATAACGACGCCGCGTGCAACGCCACGGCCGAAACGTCGAGCAAATCCAGACTCACGTACAGACGTCGCATTGCTGGATCCGCGAGCGGTGAGCGTAGTGCTTCCGTCGTTGCATCACTGAGGTGTCTGCACAGCGCGGCGGAAAACGTTCCGACGCCGCATCCCATTTCGAGCGCGGTGAGCGCATCGTACGGGATGACCTTTCTTCCTTGGCCCGTACGAGCGCTCGCGAGGCTTCTGTTGTCGTCATCGTTGTCATCGTCGTCATTGTCGAAAGATTTCACACTAGAGACGTCGTAGACGTGCTCCTTGATGGCTTCCTTTTGCAAACTCTGAAACGTCACCCACCAGTCGTGCGTTTCGGTGATTGCCTGCACATCCGTCAGCGTCGCCATGCAATACCCGGGCGTTCGGCGAAGACGCTCGTACTTTGGCGTATCAGCCTCACGGTTGAGCATTTCAGCGATAATCTCTGGAGATGGATCGATCGCGCCGGCGGCGGCAGAAATCTCACTTTCAGTACCGCCACCATAGTCGCTGTAAAACTCATCGACGTCTTCATCGCTCGCGGTGATGACTGAACGTCGCTCGTCCTCTCCAAAAGAGGTGGATTCTTCTTCTGCGTTGTCGTCCGATTCGTCCAAAAGTGGTTGCCTCGCCTCCTCGACGTCGTAATCGCCATCCGGCGGTGTCGAAACCCGCTCAGGTGACGACAACGACGTCTCTCGCTTGAGGAGTTTTTGTTTCGGCGTGACTCGATCAACGGCTTTGGAGACGCGGGCAAACTCTGCCGAACTCACCGTACCGACATTCTCGATGAATTCCGCTCGAAGCAACACACGATACGTAGTCACCTTGACGGCATCTTGCAGCGCAAAGCTTCCGAGTGAGAACACGAAGACAAAGAGAATGTGCGCCCAGGAGATTGACTCGAGAGCCATAAAGGGCCAATTTGCGGCGAGCATACAGCTCAACACGAGCGACGTGAGGAACGCCGTCACGACCAAGCCTCCAGGTCGACGTTCCAAAAACGAATTGTGCGTTCGAGCGCTAAACACAGTGAGCGCGTCGGTGAGGACAATCTTGAGGAAGAGACAGGTTTGCACTTCTCCGTATGCCAACGCACGGCCCTTGACGTCTTGCGCAAAGTACGTGTCCGCCTTTGTCGTGCTCAGAGTGATACCGAGAAGCGCCAACGATGTAAAGCAAGCCACGAGACCAGACACGACGCTGACGACGGCGTCTGGAAGCAAGCGCCACTTTTCTGGAAGTCTCGAAGGTGCGGCGTGATCGTATGCGCTCCCGATGACAACCAAATCGTTGAGCGCCAAGACGACGCACAACGCTATGACGGGCAGCGTGAACATGTCGGGCCACTCGGCGTCGAACGAGTTCGGGGCGACCGTCAGCGCACCAAGAGTAAAGAAACCCAAGAGATGCGTCGTGCACGTCGCGCGAAAGAGAATGTAATCTCGTACTCGGGCAAACATGATGCGAGCCGAGAGCACGGCGTGCGCCAAGATTGCGAGCGAGGGTACGGTGAGGACCACGTCAGATGCGCTCTTCGCCGCGTCGCTCGCCGTGTTCATCGCTACGCCGACGTCAGCGAGATGAAGGGCGGCAGCATCGCCCGCCGCGTCGCTCACTAAACCGACGACGTCTCCACCGCAACGATACGCCTTGACCAACGCCAGCTTGTCCTCTGGTAACATGTCCGCAAAGACGCGCATACGTTTGATCGACTCTGCCGCCTGAGGGTTGAGGACGCTCGTTCGTAACGGTACGTAAGGCACGTCGGAGGGTGAGTTGATGTCGTCAAAATCAAACCCAACCTTTTGGCAAGCCAACGCCGCGACGTCTGAACTGTCGCCAGTGATAATCTTAACATCAATGCCGAGCGACGAGACCGTGTGAATCATCTCGTTCGCGTCTGCACGTCGGACATCTTCATAGATAATCAACCCGAGGGCGACGAACGGGTCGTCGACGTTTTTTGAACACGCCACGGCAAGCGCACGAGAAATCACGCCCCGTGCCGACTGCGATTGTAAATTCGCCATGGCATCCTTAACGATCGTTTGTACCTCTTCTCCGTTTGAACACGCGTCCAACACCGTGTCTATCGGTCCTTTCATCACTCTAAACATGGATCCGTCGCTACGACGGATCAGACTCTCGCTAAACCTACGGTGAGCGGCACTGAACGGTTTGTACTCGACCATTTCATACGCCGACAGTGGAGACGTATCGAACGCTTTGAGAATCATCGAATCTATCGCGTTCGCCGCCGGCTCGTTCCACTTCGTCGAAAGCGCCGCCGCAGTCATGACGTCGTTCTCTCCCACACCCTCGAGAAGAGGAATCGTCGGAAGCGACGAGTTTAATCTCGTCGCGTCGCGAGTGAGCACGCCCGTCTTGTCCACGCACACGACATTCATCGACGCCAAATCCTCAATTACGCTCATCCTCGTGACGATGGCGCCTCTCTTCGATAGCGCGCGCACACCCAACGCTGATGTGGTGGCGACCACAGTGCGAATAGCCAAGGGTGTGGACGCGATGAGCAAGATGACACAAAAGGAGAGCGATCCAAAAAAATCTCTCCCGCTCACGAGCAGGTACAACAAAACACTCAGAGAGCACACGCAACCGGCGAGAGAGAGTCCGTACATGACGTGTGTCAAATTGACGTCAAATGCAGAGAGTTCTCGGCGTACCGCCTCGCGTTTACGCACGAGACGCGCCGCGCGACCGGCGAACGTGTTTTTCCCAGTGCGCACGACGAGCGCTCGCGCCGTACCGCGCTTGACGACGCCCCTCATGAACAACGGTTCCCCCGCGGCGACATCAACTGTTTGACGCTCACCCGTGATCAAACTATTATCTAAAACTAGTGTTTGCGGTCCGCTCGACACGCAATCGGCGGGAACACCGCTTCCCGGACTAAGAATGACGACGTCGCCCGGAACGAGCTCAGTTGCGTCCACCACGACGGTGCGCCCAGCGCGAATAACCGTCGCGCGCGCGCTCACCATTCTCGTCAACTCATAGCTCGCCCGCACGGCGTCGACACGCTCTAAATACGACACGTACGCGTTTCCTACGATGAGACCGGCCAAAATGATTGCGTTGAACACGGGATCGTCTCGCTCTGAAAAATTAAAGCTCTGCGCGAGCTCCAAACCAATCGCCACGAGAGCCACGCGAATCATCGGATTCCGAATCTCTTTGCGCAACGCCTTGCCAAACCTATCGCTCATCAAGTTGGTGTCACCGTCGTCGACCCCAGCCATGAGCGTGTTCTCCCCATACCTCTCTCTTCTCGACGCCACCTCGCGCAAGCGCAAACCGATGCCGACGTCCGTATCCAAATCCTCTGGATCCGCCCCGCTCGTCCCGTGATCGCTCTCGTTCAGCATCGCCCGAGCCACCTCTACCAATTTATCCTGTACGCGATCCCCATCCGCGCTCGTCGTCGCGCTTCCGCGTCCGAGCGTTCCAAACGCCGTCGTCGTCGGGCGCTCAACACCCGGCGACGCGGGCGACTGATTCCCCCTAAACGACCTCACGAACCGATCCGCGTACGTCCCGAGCATTTGAACTGAAAACCCATCGTTATATCCGTCGTTTTCACGCATGCTCTGCGCCAGCATCGCCTCGTACGCGTCCCCATCCGGGGACATGAGAGGATCTTCTGACTCCGCCAAGGATGAAGCCGTCTCGACATCTTCACCCATTCCATCCTCGCTCTGTGGATACCCCGCGGCGCGTCGATCGGACAACGCGTCGACGACGACGTCGGGGTCGTTCCCGACGTCGTCGTCGCGCGCGTCGTCGATATCGGCGCCGGCGCCGGGCGCCATGCCGCGTCGAAATCTGAAGCATTCGCCAGCATCCATATTCAATCCATTTCTGTTTCAATAAATCATCTAATTTTTTCCCACATAGCTCGAAATACTCGCAAGTACATAACGATCGGACATGTGAGCGCAAAAAACATTTTGATGGTTTAATTTAATCTTCAGTATACATACACGACCCTCGGCTTCAAACTCGCTCGAGGTTTTCCCGCGGCGCCCGCGCGCGCCTTCCTCAAACGCGGACGCACGCGCGTCATGCGCGAGACCGCATCCTTAGCGCGCGCGCTCGCGCGATGCTCCATCGCCTCGTCGCTCACCGCCGGCGCCCGCGCGTCCGGTACCGGCGGTGCGACGACGGCGGCTTTGAGAATTCTCACGGCGACGCCGACCGCAACCCTGATGACACCGAGCGCGTCGTCGTCGTCGGTGGGACCCGCGCCGCATCGCGCCTACGCCACCTCGGCGAGAGCGATCGATGCGATTTTCCGGACGCCGAACCCGTACAAGGTGGCGAAGAACGCCGAACAGCGGCGGACGGGGGCGTTGGCGGTCAAGGCGGGCATGACGTGCGACTGGACTCCGTGGGGCGTTCGCGTGCCTTTGACGGTTCTGTGGATGGATGACGTGTGCGTGACGCAAGTGAAGCGTGGGAACGGACCGAATGGGGTGTATAATTCGCTTCAGCTCGGGTACGGGTCGAAGAAACCGAAACAGGTGACCAAGGCGGAGTTGGGGCACTTTGCGGCGCAAAAGGTGCCGATCAAACGCGGACTCGTCGAGTTTAGGGTGAGCGAGGATGCGGTGCTTCCAGTGGGGACGGCGATCACGGCGGGACATTTCGCGCCCGGGCAGTACTTGGACGTGCAAGGGGTGACGAAAGGGAAGGGTTTTCAAGGGCCGATGAAGCGTTGGGGGTTTTCGGGGCAGCCGGCGTCGCACGGGAACACGAAGAAGCACCGAGCACACGGTTCGATTGGTCAGTGTCAAGACCCAGGGAGGGTTTTTAAAGGGAAAAAGATGGCTGGGCGAATGGGTGGACGTAATCGAACGGTGCAAAGCGTGTACGTGTACAAGGTGGACACGGAGAGAAACTTGATTTACGTCAAGGGTCAGGTGCCGGGGAACGCTGGGACGATGGTGAAGCTCAAAGATAGCCTGAGAAAGCCGCCCAAACTCGGTGAAGAAGTCCCGTTCCCGACCGCGGATCCAGAGGCGGAGAGAGGGGTGTTCGTCGCCCCGGCTGGGGCTGATCCGTTCGTCGTCGACGCGAGCGCTGAGGGATAGTTGGTTTGATAGTTTTTGTCAATAACGCGATAGAAGTGAATTTTTAGCAATGGTCTTTACGATTCGACGCACTCACGCGCAATGGTGCGCTTATCTTGCAAGTTAAATCGCTGCTTCTAGAGAATTAAAATAATCGTGTGAGTCGCTATGTGTGAGTCGGATCCGCCGTCGTTATCTTCGCCGTCATCGCCCGGCTTTGCTATTCCTCGCGTTCAGCCAACACGAGCGGCTTGAGAATATCCCACGTCTTGGCTAACACGGCCGTCTTGTAACACAAAAACCCACAAAACGTCGCGCCGTAGGAAAAGTCAAAGGGAAGGTCCAAGTGATTCCACGCCGACGTGAACGCCACGAGGCCCGCGGGGACGAGCAAACGCTTCTGCAAGAGCGCTCTAGAGTACACCCCGCCCACTTTTCCAAACGCCCCGCCCAGCATCGCCCCGACATCCGTCACCGGTTCGTACACCAAGTTCCTCGTGTAATCCGACTCGCTAATATTCCCGCTCGACTCCTCTTCGCTCACCGTGTCGACGTACTCCTGCAAGAGCTTGAGATATCCCAACGCGCCGACGCCTCCCAACGCCGCGCTCAACCCGGGCGCGACGCCGTAACCCAACAAGCAATACGCCGAGAGCGCCCCGGCGTGCGTCATCGTCGTCGACGTGAGCTCCGCCTTGAGCGCGACGTACTCGGCGTCGGACAGCGCCTTCTTCTCGTCCTCGGACGCCGCACGAGCGACGGAAGACGACGCCGCACGCAAAGGGTTTCTTCCACTCACACGTCGAACGCCGACGCCGCCGGTTCGCGACGCGCGCGACGCGAGACGCGTCGACGCGTTCGACGCCGCGCGGGTTGACGCGTGCATCCGCGTCGCGGTCGTCGACATGATGACTGACGATGACGAACGGACGAACTCAAACGCGCGCGTCGATCGATGGCGTCTGCGGGAGGACAAACAATCATTTAGTTCCGATTCACTTCGCCGGCGTCATTGACCACCGCGCGAAGAGCGATTCATCGGCGAAGGCGTCGAATGGCGGGTAAGACTCCTAAACGCGCGCCCTCGCGGTCGTCGTCTCGATCGGCGACGAAACGGAAGAGCGCCGCCGTGAAGACGGCACCGAAGAGTGCGAAAACCAAAGCGTCTTCGGGTGGTGGATTCTTCGCTCGACACGAAAACGTTTACGCGTACGTCCCGAACCTCATCGGGTACGTTCGGATCGCGCTCGCGGCGTACGCGTTTAGCGTCGCGTTTACCGACGTGCGGGCGTGCGTGTTTGCGTACATGGCGTCGTTCGTGTGCGATGAGTTGGATGGGCGATTCGCGCGCAAGTACGACCAGTGCTCAGAGTTTGGAAGAGTGTTAGACATGCTCACGGATCGGTTGGCGACGACGGCGCTGTTGCTCATCCTCGCGATGGAGTACCCATCGCATTACATGACAGCGCTCGGGTTGTTGACCCTCGATATCGCGTCGCATTGGTTGCATCAATACGTGCAACTCTTCATCGGCGCCGACGGACACAAGGACGTCTCCGATTCCTCCATTTGGCTTCTCCGTCGCTACTACACCGACCGAATCTTCATGGGTGTGTGCTGCTCGAGCGTCGAGGCGATGTATCTCTGCCTCCACGCTCTCAAGGCGGACCCATCTTTCGTTCGCATATTGCCGTTTATACCGTCGTTCGCGACGCTTATTAAAATCGCCATTCCGGGTTTCGTTGTCAAACAGCTCGCCAACGTCGCCCAGCTCGTCAACGCGTGCGATACCCTCGTGCGGATCGATAGATTATCCATCGATGCGTGAGAGACGTGGACGTCTGGGAAAGAACGCGGGGAAGGAATGCGTGGTGTCATTTTTTTGTTTGTAATATTTAATACCGAGCGCGTCTCTGGAATTGAACACCATGAACTCGTTGAACTCATTTCTTCACTCTCGCACGCGCGTCTAGACGACCCCGTCGAGGCGCGATCGATCGACCCGGGCGACGCGGCAAGAGCGTCAAAACACGCGCGCACGACGACCCCATGCCGCCGAAGAAATTCGCGGTGATCGACTGCGAAGACGACGCGCGTTGGACTGGATTAGCGTCCTGCATCGTCGCCCTCTTCGGCCGCGACGACGAAACGTGGCACCACTACCGCGCGTACGACGGGGAGTTCCCTTCGGATGAAGATTTCGCGACGTACGAGGGGATTTTGGTGTCCGGGTCGAGCCACCGGGCGGATGGGGAAGGGTTGCGGTGGGCAGAGGCGACGCGCGAGTGGTGCGCGAGAGCGTTGGATAGCAGACGGGAGGATTACCTGAATGCTGAGGGCAAGGTGAAGGTGTTGGCGATGGGATTCGGGGCGTACGCGTGTTGTTTGGCGTGCGGGGGGAAAGTTGGGATGCTTCAGAATTCGTCGCACGTGGTTGGGCAGACGGCGTTGACGCCGACGCGGGAGTGGAGAGACGGGGAGAGTTTCGTAAACGCGGCGAAAACGTACGGACCGACGTTAGATGGAACCGGGGAACGCATGGTGGTGCATCAAAACCGATCGCAGAGGTTTGAGCGGTTACCCGAAGACGCGGTGGTGGTGGCGACGGCGGCGGGGGATGACAACGAGGCGGAGATTTGGAGTAACCGCGAAGGAACGCTCTTGGCGTGGCAGTGTTCGTTCAGCGATGGCGTCGCGAGCGTGCTCTCGCACAAGGTGGAGAGCGGGTTGGACGCGGTGAAATCGACGACGGCGAGGGTGAAGAGAGATATAGGCAAGGCGAGGGATGATTTGCCGAATAACGACGCTGGGTTTCTCATCGGAGTCGGGAGATGTTTCATTCGTGGCGGCGAGGCGCCACCAGGCGAAGACGAAGCCTACCTTCGCGCGCGTCGACACAAGGCGCGCGAGACGTTGACGTGGGCGTCTAAACGCCGGGAAGACATCATGACGGCCCGCGCGCAAAATAGAACCTCCGCCGGCGCTAAAACATCTGGCTCAAAGGACCCTTCAGACGCCGCGGCGCCCGATCGAGGCGCCGCCGCAGCGCGCGCCTTCACTCGCGTCGCCGACGCCGTGAACGCCGAATTCGCCGTCGCGACGAGCGAAGTTCGTTTCCTCGCCAACGCCAACGCCGTCGCCATGCGCGACTATGACCAAATCGGTCAACAAATTGCCGATTTACACGTATTCGTCGGTTCGCTCAAATCCAAAGGCGAATCCATCCGTCCGAAACTCGAAGCCGTCTCTCGCATCGAGACGGAGGTCGGGGTCCTCGAGCGCGTCTTCGCCAAGCTCGATCAACACGTCACAGCTTTAGAGGATCGGTTCAAGTCTCTTCAAACCAAGGCGGCGCAATTGTAATTGTATCATCGTTCGTTTCGCTCGCTTTCGCAACCTCAGTCTGCGACGCGCGCGCGAAATTTGATTTCCAGTCGACGAAACAATCAATGACTCCCAAGGAACGCCGCGCCAAAAACGAAGCCCTCACCGGGGTTTCCGACGACGAACGTTTCACCCTCGAGCTCGAGTTCGTCTCCGCCCTCGCCAACCCGCGATACGTCCATCATCTCGCCGCGAATGGAACGCTGAGAGATCCAGCCTTCATCGCCTACCTCGATTACCTCTCGTATTGGGAGCGGCCAGAGTACGCGCGGTACGTCTTGTACCCGCACGCGTTGAGGTTTAGACGAGAGTTGATGCGGGAGGAGTTTCGGGCGGCGATGGAGAACCCGCGGACGAGGGAGAGAGTTTTCCAGGAGCAGTTTGAGTGTTGGAGAGGACCGGCGACGCCGGCGGTCGGGGCAGAGACCAAGGCGGAAGAGACGACGACGGGGTGATGGATGACTGGATGAACACAGGTTTGCGTGCGTGTGTTCATTCGTGACGTCCGCGGTAGTTTTCTCGTTTCGCTCGAGCGGGGTTTTCCATCGTTTGAGAGTCGATTCGTAGACTGAGTTGAGACGCTTTTTTTGAGCGGAACGAGCAAAGTTTGTTTGAAAAGCCCCAGAGCTCGTCGCTCGACACACCATCCGGTGACAGCGCGTCATGCGCGTCGCGGCGTTCGCGCGCGCGTCGTCGACGCCGCTCTCGTCATCGGGTCGAACGAGGGATGAAACCGCGCCTCGTGGACGCCGACGGGAACGAGCGGCGCAAGTCGTGGTTTTTCGACGGGGCGCGTACAAAGACGTCGACTCCCCCGCGCCGTGGACGACGACGTGGACGTTCGGCTCGCGAGCGATCGGGTTGGGCGTCGCGAAAGACGACAGCACAGACGCGTCTCTGTGCGTCGACGCTCTGGTTGAACCGTGCGGGGCTCACGGCTTTTTTATAGACGCTCGCGTCTCCGGTGGCGTGCGAGCGCGGTGCGTCTGTTGCGAGCGAGCGTTCACGCACGTTCTTCCTGAATCATCACCGGTCGACGAAGACGACGAAGACGAAGACGACGGCGTTGGATTCCTCGCGTGGCTCGACCCGGACGCCACCGAACCGGGCGTTTCGGGCGATTACGAAGTCTTCCCTTTTGCCGTCGGTTGCGAAGAGCTCGACCTCACCTCGTTGGTTCGCGACTCGGTCGTCTCTTTCGGCTTACCCGAAGAGTTCGTCTGCGTCGAGTGCGACGACAGCGATGCGACGCCGCGGTCCTGGTCCGTCCCCGCGAATTAAATTAGTCCATAGCGATACCTAGCAGCTTTCGCGCGTGTAAAAACACAACGCACCGGGCCCGACGAAGAAGCACTTTTTCATGCAATCCTCCCGGTCGCCCAGCCGCCACAACGACGCCCCCGCGACCCGGTGTTCACGGACGAGAAGCTGAGAACCAGACATGACGGATAAAAAATCCGACGTTAATTTCGGCACCGCCATGCTCGACGGGTTCTCCGTCGACGTGTCGCACCAAGAGATCGAACGCATCGTCGTCGAACTGGAGGAGTTGTACAAGTCTCAACCCGGTGAGTGGTTACCCGTCGCCGGTATCGGCGCCTACGTCGCGGAAGAGCTCGGGTACGAGGACGCGGATGAGTTTGAAGACGCGCTCAAGTGTACGTTCGAAGAATTCATCGGAAAGCTGCCGCACGTGGAGACGGGGGACGTGGAGTCAGAGTTGGCGCCGGGTACGTTTCGAAGGTGTTTCAAGGTTACGAGCGGAGCGCTGTCGGCGGCGGGTGGTGATGACGGACCCGGCGCGGAACCGAGAATCATGCGATTGAGAGTCAAGGAAAAGAATGATTTATGGCGCGTGTTCATGAAGAGTCCCGGGGCGGAGGTGGAAATTCCAGAGATTGAGTTTTACGTCGGCGCGGATTCCAAACGCGTCGTCGATTCCGTGTACAATCACGTCGCCACCGCGGTGTTCAATCTCGAATCGCACGTCGCGCAAATGGCGACGAGTGGGAACGAGGAGGAACGGAAGGGAATCATGGAGACGGTTGAAAAGTTGAGGGCGCTTTTGGATCTCAACGGGGAGTTTACGATTGTCGTGACGGATAGAGAGGGTACGTGCGCTTTCAAGCCGAGCGAAGGCGTCGAAATCGAACCGTTGTCGACGTGAGGTGAGACGACGATTCGACGTCGGGAAAATTTTTCCAGCGCGTATAGTTGATAGAAGATGTTACGAAGAGTGTTTTTCTGCGAAGAACTCATCGAGGCGATGCGTTCGCGATTTTACACGATTTTTTTTCGCATTTGCCAAACTGCCGCGCGCGCGCTTTACGCAATAAAGGTACCAAGACAGAAACGAAAAGAACCTCAGTTTCCGACGCGCGCGACGAAGGACAGCGATGCAACGCGCGCGGTTCGCGGGTAGTCTCCTCACGCGCGGTGTCATTCGCGTCACCGGCGCGGATGCGACGACGTTTCTTCAGGTGCGTTTCGTTCGTTTCGTCGCTTCGAGCTTTGACTTAGATTTGCACTCGGGCACCGACGCGCGTTGACGCGTGGATCACGAACGCGAAGACTGACGGCACGCGGCGGTGTTTTTCCTTTTCCTTGTTTTCTTCGCGTAGGGAACGGTGACGAACGACGTGCACGCGCTGTGCGCGCCGGCATCCTCGGGCTCGGCGGCTTCGCTGTACGCCGGCGTGCTCACGCCCAAGGGTAAAATATTCGCAGATGTCTTCCTGCAGCGCTTCGAGCGCGGTGGGGACGGGCGCGAGAGTGAGAATGGGTTTTACATTGACGTTGACGTCGATAAGTGCGATGAGGTGCGTGTGCGTTTGCGCGGAAATATTTTTTAAAAGGGTGAGAGAGACTGACGAGGCGTCTTCAACCTTTTTCGTTCGTCAGGCTGTCGCGGCTTTGAAACGATTGAGCCTCCGTAAGAAGGTCGCCATCGAACGTGCGTGCGATGAGTACGGGGTTTTCGTGCGAGGACCGGGGAACCCGAGCGAGGGGGCGCTCCCGCCCGATCCTCGATGGGTCGGTTTGGGTTCGCGCGGGGTGCTTCGAAGAGACGACAAAGAGGCGACGACAGCTTCGGCGTCCGCCGTCAAAGCGCACGACGAACACCGCATTCGCGCCGGAATCGCCGAGGGTGCGGGTGAGCTCGGCGACGCGTACCCGCTCGAGTGTAATTTCGACGCGCTTCACGGTGTGAGCTTTTCCAAGGGGTGTTACATGGGTCAGGAGAACACGGCGAGACAACATTTCAGAGGCGTCGTTCGCAAACGCATCGTTCCCTTTGTCATTCCGTTTGAAACGGCGGACGTCGTTTTCGAGCGCGGGAAAAAGATTGTGAACGATCGAGGAGACGCCGTGGGTGAAATCATAGCCGCCCGGGACGGAGAGATTGGTCTGATGCGCGCGAGGATGAACTTTGTACGGGAAAATTTAGCCGGACGCGCAACGTTTAGAGTCGCCGAAGCGCCCGCGTCTTCGCCCGAGCTCGTCGCGACCGCGCCAGAGTGGTGGCCAGAGTCGTACATTTTAGGATCCGACGGGCACGAGTAGCGTTGTGTTGCGCGTAGTCAAATTCTTTTAACATTCAGGTACCCGGTAAATATTGAATCTTTGTTTTCAAGCGTTTGCGTCTCGTCATCGACAAACCGCGTTTCTATTCATCCTCCTCCTCGTCATCTACCATGCGTCTCTTTTTACGTTCGGTAGGTTCCGCGGCGGCAACGTCGTCCTCCTCGTCGTCGTCGTCATCGTTCATCTCTTGATCCGCAACGGGCGCGCCGAACGGCGCCTCAGCCGCCGCCGCATCCTCAGCCTCAGCCTCCAAGAAATCCGCATCCATCCTCGCCCCCGCGGCGTCCTCTCCTTCGTCTCCAGACCCTCCTCTTCGTTCGTAATACGCCTCGGTGTATCCGACGTCCACGGCCGCGCGTCCGCCAGTTTCGTAATACCGCCGCTCCCGATCCTCCTTCATCATCTTCTGCTGCTTTCTCAACAACGCCGCGCTCTCCCTCGCCGCCTTTTCCAACTCGGCATCCAACGCCTCCTTCTCCTTCTCCGGATCAACCCGAGACACGTACTCCATCGTCCGCGTAGCCCTCGACCCGTGCTTCTTATCGATCGCCGCTGTCAACCTCTTGTGCGTCTTTGAATCCAACGTCGCCGGTCTAAACGTAATCTTCGACGACAATCGCCCTCTCGCCTGCATCAACCCCGGCCGACGAAGGTACAAAAACGTCTCATCACTCGCCGGCGCCTCTCTCTCCGTCATCTCCAGCACTTCATCCCCGATGAACAACTGTCTCGATCCGTCGGACCACTCCACGACGCGCGCGTTCGACTCCACCGCCCCGCTCGTCGGGTTCACCCTCCACCGCACGACGTTTTCATCGCTCGTCCGCATCCGTTCGATCCCATCCGCATCGATAAAAGTCACCGTCTCCGTCGCGTGCGTCGCCGCATCGAACGCTCGCGGGTTGACACCGAAAATATTGCTCAGTTTTGCCACAGCCACGCGCGCGTTCCCTCCTCGCCCGGAATCATCCTTTTCATCCTCCCCGCACGGGAGTTCGAGGTGTAACGGCGGTCCACGCGGCACCGATCGACGGTTCGCATCGTCTCCGTCTTCGTCATCGCTGTCGTACGTCTCCAGGGATGATTTCCGCGGGACGACGACGTCGGTTTCGTTCGCGTCACTCGTCGAGGGTTGAACCGCTGCGAGATCTTCTCCACCTTCGTTCGTCGTCTTTTCCGGTTCCGTCGTCGTCGCGACGCCCCCGGCGATGATCTCGGCGTCCGAGTCGTCGTCGGAATCGCTTCCGAAGATGTTCTTCACCAGCGCCGCGGACGCCATTTCGTTCGGGCCGGGTCGAAGCGTTGCGTCGGGGTGTGCGGTGCGATCGAAATGGAATTTCTGCGCTTTCCAACAATGGGTCCGAAAATACATGGATATATAGTCTAAACTCGGTTACAGTATACGACGTGTGCATTTGAGACTTGAGGCTTCAACGCCGCTCGCGACGCTCGACGCGTCGGTTCAACGCGAAAACTAGAATACAGACGCGTCGGGTGATGGATGTGCGCGCGTGAAGTCGTCGGTGACGCCCCGGAGACTTTCACCGGACGATGCTCGTCATTCAGGCTCTACGAAGCGACGACGTCGTACTTCATGTCGTACCATAAATCCGCCCCGTGCACGACGTCTGACGGCCCGATGAGCTCGAACCCGCCGTGATTGGCGTAGAATGCGATTAGGTTTTCCTTGCACAGCAACCGGATGGATTTCACGGCGCGAGTGGCGTCGCCTCCTCGATGATTGACGATCCACTCGCGAATGTAATTCGAGAGCGCGGCGGCGCCGAAACCTCTTCGGCGGTGTTCGGGAGAGACGCAGACGGAGTGGACGCAGAGCGTCGTTCCCGATGGGTCGTGCGTCGTCATGGTGTCGCCGGTGAGGGTTTCCCCGCGCGCGAGGGTTCCGCATACGTACGCGACGATGGGATTTTCATCAACGTCGGCGTCGGCGTCCACGACAACGTCGACGTCGCTCTTCTTCAACCGCGCCACCATGAAGAAATCCCCCGCGTTCGCCGCCCGCATCGCCAACGACTCGGCGGTCGCCATCTCATCCGCCGGGTACGACCGCGCCTCGATCGCCGCGATCGTCGCGAGGTCCTCCTGTGTCTCGCACCGAGTAAAGCTCAAAAAAGCGCCATCAATCTGCACCGCGCGCGTCGTCGTCGCCCGCGGCATTCCGTGACGCGCCGACTTGGTCGTCGACGACGACGACGACGACGGCAACCAATGGGGTCTTCGTGACGTCGTCGACGCGAGTCCACCGGACGCGACGCGCGTCGACCGCATCGCGGTGTGTCGTTGCAGCGACAGACTCGTGTCAACATTTGGAACAAAGCAAAGAGAGTTTGATTGTCCAATGTTGCCGCTCAGAGCGACGCAGAGCGCGCCTCGCAGACGGACACTGCGACGGGGTGGTGTTATAAATCGGCATGAATGCTTGGGCGACACGCGTGGGCGTCGATGTGGGGTTTCGGAACGGTGGCGTGCGGCTTACTTATCGAGTGAGACCGCGCCGCGGCGCGCGCGCGAGAGGGGTTGTGAGAACGAGGACGGTGTTACCGGTGCGCGTGGCGGAAGAGCGCGAAAACGATGACGTGAGAAATGTGCGATTAAACGCGGTCGCGGTGACCGATGGGTCCAATGATGATGCGGGTCGTCCATGGGGTCGACGCGCGGATGAGACGTCCGACGACGCCGAATTCGAAGACGTGGAGACCGTTCGATTACGCGGACGCGTGCTCTTGGACGAGTCCAACATCGACGCGAGCGATGCTTGGCGATTGATTCAACCTCTTCTTTGTCCGCGAGACGCGAATGAGTCTCGAGAGTGCGTGGATAAAATGTCTACAATCGTCTCGTGCGAGGCGCGCGTCGATTCAGAGAGACGCGTACGGCTGCGTCAGACATCGCGATGGAGACACAACGCGCTCATTCGAGGCAAGTCAACCACCGTTGTGGACGTAGAGAAGAACGAAGGTGATTTTTCCATCGGGTTTAACGTCGTGCCAGACGCATGTCGGCACAGTTCCGCGGGAATGACGCCGACATTGCGATCGTACGTGGGCCAGACGAAATTGCAGCGCGTCGGCGACAGACTCACGCTCACGATGAGCGGAACGGCCAAGATTGATCGCGCGAGATCGGTCGCGACAAAACTCGTTCGGGACGTCATGGTGGGTGCGATGCGACACCAGATGGAATCGAGCCTGAAGGATTTATCGCGACACATCTCCAGACAAAATCGAGACGGACGCACGTGAGGCTAGTAAACATCGTTATTACAAACTGCGTGATACAGTACAGTCTTCCTAAGAACGCGACTCGGCTAAGAGCGCAATGTACGATTTGTAAATGGAGTCCTTTGCGTTTTCCATCGACTTGAAGGCTTCTAAGGCGTGCGCTTCTCGAGACTCGGCCGATTCGAGCGCGGCTCGAGCGTTTTCCAGCTCGGCAAAGTGCTCAAATTTCTCCTTGGCTTCGGCTAATTCCCTCTCGCGGCTCTTTTGCAAATCCAAAAGCGCGCTCTCGACTCTTTGCTTAAGCTCAGTCTCGGCGCGTATGTGATCGCCTCGCATGTCGCTAATCCTGCGCTCCAGCGTCAAAATGCGTTCGCTCAACTCTGAATTTTTCCTCAATTCGAGCCGCGCGCGCTCGCCAGCCTTTTCGTACATATCCTTAAACTTTGCATTCGAGTCGTACAATCGCTCCATCTTTATCTTCATCTCATCGATGACGCGCTCGCGATTCTTCAACTCTTCCCGCATCGCCTCGGCGCGCTCATCCGCGGCGCTCACCGTGGCGTTATCCCTCAACCGCCCGCGTTCCGATTCGCGCTCTCTCTCTCTTGCCCGCGACCGCTCTCTCCGCAACGCCGCCTCCAACTCGCTCGCTCGCGTCTCCGCCGCCTCGACGCGCACGTCACACTTTATCTCAATCTCCCTTTTCAATCGCTCCATCGCTTTACCGTGCTCCCTCTCGAGCTCCCGCGCAAGCGCCACCGCTTCGCGTCCGCGCCTCGAAGCCTCCTCAAACGCACGCGACGTCGCCTCTTCCCTCGACACGCTCGCCGCCAAAGCCTCCGTCGCCTCCACCGCGCACGTTCGCTCGTTTTTCAAATCCACCGCCATCTTTTCCGTCTCCATTCGCGTTCGAACCGCCTCGTCGCGCGCCGCCGCGAGGCTCTCTTCGGCGTCACGCGCGCGGTCCCTCGCGACTCGCAGCGCCGCCTCGAGTCCGCGCACTTCCTCGTCCCTTCTCGCGAGCTGCGTCGAGAGCACGTTCAGTTCGCGCTCGCGAGACGTCGTGGCGTCCGTGAAATCCTCCTCGTCGGAGCACGACCGCGAAGACGCGTCGGAATCGTCGTCATCTTTTTGAAAGCGCATTCGTGACAGTTGACGCAACGTCAACGAACGCTCGCGTCTCTCGTCGAGTTCCGCGCGCATCGAGTCTATCCGCGACGCCAACGCGTGCGATTTAACGCGGATGGCGTTCGCGCGCGTCATCGCGGAACCCCGTCGCGGACTGACGACGTTTGGTTAAGAAAATCAACAACAACGTGAATTCAATCTTTTTCAAAAAAACGCCAGCGAACGCGCTCCATCGATGAAGACGTGACTGTCGTTAAACCGTGAGGAAAGTGCGGGACGCGCTTGAATGCAAAATAAAACTTCTAGTCGTAGTTATTACTGGAAACACTGTTTGTATAGACTACCGACGCGTGAGACGCATCCGCGACGTCTCGGGCTTAATACGGCACGCACCCGGGGCTGGAGCAATAGTTCCAGCTGAGAATGTCGTGGTTTTGGTGCACCTCGGCGGCTTGGTAACCCACCTTGGCGAAACCCTTGGATCCCGTGGACGCGGTCAAGCCGATGAAGGCGTTGCCGTCCGTGTCTAAAA
>Ga0255780_10000689_pt1 | contig 31909 bp, 28 predicted proteins | sample 071ome_32_FD_179978 | JGI IMG/M metagenome (GOLD analysis project Ga0255780, IMG submission 179978) | Coastal salt marsh microbial communities from the Groves Creek Marsh, Skidaway Island, Georgia - 071405AT metaG (version 2) | ecosystem: Environmental > Aquatic > Marine > Intertidal zone >... | reverse complement strand
CCCGAGGGTAGCCCCCGGGCGCACGGCTTCGATGCCTAGGTAAAGGCACTCCTGGGCCACCCGGCTGAGCCGCTCCCCAAGGACGCTTCCCGTGCCGCCGACAATGAACATCTTTGACGTATCTCCGTGCCAGCCATCCTTGATGACGGTGACGTCGATGTTCAGAAGATCGCCCCGCTTCAGCGCCTTACCTTCGGTGGGGATCCCGTGGCACACCACGTGGTTCACCGAGGTACAGACCGAGGCAGGGAAGGGCGTCTGCCCCGGCGCTCCCCGGTAGTTCAGGGGGGCGGGAATGCACCCGAGCTCCTCAACGATGAACCGGTGGCATCGGGCGTTGAGGGCGGCGGTGCTGACCCCGGGAACGACGTAGGGGGTGATCATCTCCAGGACGGAGGCTGCGGCGGCGCCAGCAGCGCGCATGCCGGCAATCTCCTCCGGCGTCTTTAGCGAGTCGGCCATGATTCATGCCTTCGAGCGGTGGCGGCTTTCGCCGCGCAGGGGGTTTGTGCTATAACGCGCGCCGCGGCAGGGCGGCAGCAGCGAAACTCGCCCCAAGCATACCTTGAATCGCCCATCCTTCGCTGCTGGAAGGGGGCAAAAATACGCACACGCTTCGACACACCTAGCTGGGGTGCCCCTTGGGGTCGGCAGGTGGGGGGCGTGGAGGCCTAACCCGGAGAAAAACCGTGACCGACATTAGCATGCGCGATTTGCTGCAGGCGGGGGTGCATTTTGGGCACCAAACCCGTTACTGGAACCCGAAGATGGCGAACTTCATCTTCGGCGCTCGCAACAAGATCCACATCATCAATCTCGAAGAGACGCTCCCGCGCTTCCGTAGCGCGCTGGATGAAGTGCGCCGCATGGGCGCGAAAAAGAACAAGCTGCTCTTCGTGGGCACCAAGCGTGCGGCGGCGAAGATCGTTCGCGAGCAAGCGAGCCGCGTCGGCATGCCCTACGTCGACCAGCGTTGGCTCGGCGGCATGCTGACCAACTACAAAACCATTCGCCAGTCCATCAAGCGCCTTCGGGATCTCGAAACCGAAGCCAGTGATGGCACCTTCGATAAGCTCACCAAGCGGGAAGCCCTCATGCGCACCCGGGAAATGGAGAAGCTTGAGCGCTCCATCGGTGGCATCAAGGACATGGGTGGACTGCCGGACGCGCTCTTCGTGATCGACGTAGAGCACGAGCGCATCGCTATCAGCGAAGCCAACAAGCTGGGTATCCCGGTCATTGGTATCGTAGATACGAACAGCAACCCCGATGGCGTCGATTACGTCATTCCTGGTAACGACGATGCCATTCGGGCCATTCGCCTCTATGTGGCGGCCTTTGCCGATGCGATCTCCGCCGGTAAGCACGCCGCTTCTGGCGATGTGTCGGCCGATGAGTTCGTCGAAGTGGAAGACGACAGCGCTGCAGCGCCGGCCGCCGAGGCCTAAGTCCAGTCCCTTTTAGGGGGCGCGCCTAGCGCGCCCAAATCAGGTCAATTAGCGAGGATAGGCACGTGGCAATTACCGCAGCCATGGTTAAGGAGCTCCGGGAACGGACCGGGCTCGGCATGATGGATTGTAAAAAAGCGCTGGTGGCGTCCGAGGGAGACCTCGAGCTGGCCATCGAGCAGCTGCGCAAGGACGGGGCCCTGAAGGCCGCGAAGAAGGCAGGCCGCACCACCGCAGAGGGCCTGCTCGGGCTCCGCGTCGCCGACGACGGCTCTTCCGCCGTGTTGGTCGAGGTGAACATCGAGACAGATTTCGCTGCGCGGAACGAGCGCTTTATTGCTTGGGTGCAGCGGGTCGCCGATCAGGCCTTTGAAGCGGGCACGGATGACGTCGCTGCGCTGATGGCGGCAGGCCTCGAAAGCGAGCGGGAAGCCCTGGTTCAGGAAATTGGTGAGAACATTAGCGTGCGCCGCATCGCTCGGGTCACCGGTGCCCGGGTTGCGGCATACGTACATGCGGACAACCGCAAGGGCGCCCTCGTAGGCCTCTCGGCAGGGGACGAAGCCCTGGGTAAGGATCTCGCGATGCATGCCGTGGCCTTGAACCCTAAGGTCGCAACGCCGGAAGCTCTCGACCCGGCAGATATCGCCAAGGAGCGGGAAATTTACGAAGCTCAAGCGGCGGAAAGTGGCAAGCCCGCAGAGATCGTCGCCAAGATGGTCGAAGGCCGCGTGAACAAGTACAAGGCCGAGGTCAGCATGACGGAACAGCCTTTTGTTAAGGATGGCAACGTCAAGGTTAAGGACCTTCTAAAGGACGCCGGCGCCACCCTCGAAACGATGATTCGCTTCGAAGTGGGCGAAGGGATTGAAAAGGAAGAAACGGACTTCGCTGCGGAAGTGGCGGCGCAGGTTCGCGGCGAGGCCTAGCCTTGCCTAAGCACAGGGGCCGGGTCGTGTCGAAGCCATCCAGAACGCTGAAGTACCGCCGTATTCTGCTCAAGTTGAGCGGCGAGGCGCTTATGGGGGATCAGAACTTCGGCATCGACCCGAAGGTCCTTGATCGCATGGCCGTGGAAATCGGCCAGCTTATCGGGGTTGGGGTTCAAGTCGGCCTCGTGGTGGGCGGGGGTAACCTGTTCCGAGGCGCCGCCCTGCATGCTGCGGGCCTCGACCGGGTGACCGGCGATCACATGGGCATGCTGGCAACGGTGATGAACTGTCTGGCCATGCGCGATGCCCTGGAGCGGGCCAATATCTCCGCCTCCGTGATGTCTTCCATCCCCATGAGTGGGATCGTGGAGCATTACGATCGGCGCCGGGCCATTCGCTACCTCGATCAGGGCGACGTGGTGCTCTTTGCCGCAGGCACGGGGAACCCCTTCTTCACGACTGATTCCGCGGCTTGCCTCCGCGGCATAGAAATTGACGCGGACGTGGTCATGAAGGCCACGAAGGTCGACGGGGTTTACACCGCCGACCCCGTCCTAGATCCCTCGGCCGAGCTGCTGCCGACCCTAACCTACGATGAAGTCCTTGAGCGGGACCTCGGCGTTATGGACCTCACGGCCATTTGCCTGTGCCGGGACCACGCCATGCCCCTGCGGGTGTTCAATATGGGTAAGGTGGGCGTGCTGCTCAAGCTCATGCTGGGCGAGGAGGACGGCACCCTTATCCAAGGAGAAGCACGGTGATCGACGAGATTAAGGACGATACGGAAACTCGCATGGAAAAAAGCGTGGCGGCCCTGGAAACGGCCTTCGCGCGTATCCGCACCGGGCGGGCCAGCCCTGCGCTTTTAGATGACATCAAAATTGATTATTACGGCACGCCCACGCCTCTGAATCAGGTGGCGAGCGTGACCGTGGAAGAATCCCGAGCGCTTTTGATCTCTCCCTGGGAGAAGAAGCTTGTGCCCCAGATTGAGCGGGCGATCTTAAAGAGCGATCTGGGCCTAACTCCAAACGCTACCGCCGACGTTATTCGCTTGCCCATGCCGCCGCTAACCGAGGAGACGCGGCGCGATCTGGGCAAGCAGGCCCGGGCGGAAGCTGAACATGCGCGGGTCTCCGTGCGCAACGTGCGCCGGGACAGCAACAGCCAGATCAAAGAGCTCCTAAAGGAGAAGATGATCAGCGAGGATGACGCGCGTCGCGCCGAGGAAACGATTCAGAAGATCACCGATCGTTTTATTGCGGAAGTCGACAAGCGCCTTGAAAGCAAGGAAGCTGATCTCCTAGAGATCTAAGGCACGAGGCCTCCCCATGTCTGAAGCGACATCGCCGCAGCTCGAGGACGGTGCCCCTCCGCGTCATGTGGCCATCATCATGGATGGCAATCATCGCTGGGCGCAGAAGCGCCACCTACCCGGGTCCGCAGGTCATCGTGCCGGGGCCCGCGCGGTCCGTCCCGTGGCGCAGCGGGCGGCGGAGCTAGGGGTAGAGGTACTTACCCTCTTTGCTTTTTCCACGGAAAACTGGTTTCGCCCCCGGCGGGAGGTTTCCCTGCTCATGGCGCTCATGCGTCGGGTACTGACGGAAGACGTGGATGAGCTCCATCGTGAGCGGGTGCGGGTCCAGATCATCGGGGATCGAAGCCGCTTCTCCGAAGACCTCCAGAGGCTGATGGCTGATGCGGAGGCGCTGACGGCGCAGAACACGCGCATGACCCTCATGATTGCCGCGAACTACGGCGGACGCTGGGACATCGTGAATGCGGCTCGGGCCCTGGCTCAGGAGGTTGAGGCGGGTCGCCTTCGGGCTCAGGATATCGACGAATCCGCCCTGGATGGTGCCCTAAGCCTTGCAGGCGTGCCGCCCCCCGATCTCTGCATCCGCACAGGCGGCGACCATCGCATATCGAACTTTTTGCTCTGGCAATTCGCCTATACGGAGCTCTTCTTCACCGATCGCTTTTGGCCCGATTTTGACGGGGCGGCCCTTGAGGAAGCCCTCGGCGAGTTTTATTGCCGACAGCGGCGCTTTGGACGCCGCTAGTGCCCCTCGCCCCGAACCGCACCTAAAGCCCTATCCAAGCCCCAATCAAGGTACACTTCCGTATCGCTGGGGAGAGGGCGGGCCATGCTTAAGCAACGTATCCTGACCGCGGTGCCCTTGGCCGTGGCCTTTCTTGCCGCCCTGTTTTATTTACCTGCCCCGGCCTTTGCGGGCCTCATCGCCCTATTGCTGCTTATGGCGGGCTGGGAGTGGGGCGCCCTTGCGGGCCTCCGTCCGGGTTCCCGAATTGCCTTTTTGCTGGTGCTAGCGTTGCTCCTCGGCGCACTTCTCGCGCAGCGTGGGCAACTTGAGCCCTGGCTCTTCCCGCTGTCCCTTGGGCTTTGGATCTTCCTTTCCGTGCTGGTGCTCACCTTTCCCCGCAGCGCCCCCGTGCTTCGGGGCATGGGGCTGCGCCTTGGGCTTGCGGTATTAGTGCTCGCCCCGGCCTATCTCGCGGTGCTGGTGCTTTACAGCGCAGGCCCTTGGTATCTTTTATGGGCGCTGGGCGTCGTGTGGGCCGCGGATATCGGCGCCTACTTTGCGGGACGTCGCTTCGGAAAGCGGAAGCTGGCGCCGGCGGTGAGTCCTGGGAAGAGTTGGGAAGGGGCCCTTGGGGGGCTCGCCTGCGCGCTCCTCGTATCGCTCACCTTTGCCTACGCCCTCGCCGTACCCTGGGGTGCGCCGCTGCTGCTATTCACCGTGCTGGTGGCCGTTCTGTCTATCTTTGGGGATCTATTCGAAAGCGTGCTCAAGCGCACGGCCGGGGTGAAGGATTCGGGAGGGCTCCTGCCCGGGCACGGCGGCGTCCTAGATCGTCTTGATGCGCTGCTGCCTGCCTTGCCCCTAGCCGCCCTTGGCCTCGGGGCTTTGCCCTCCGCGGGCTAGGAAGGGGACCGTCATGAAGCCCGATCGGATCACCATTCTCGGCGCCACCGGTTCCATCGGCGAAAGCACGCTGGCGGTGCTCGCGGAACATCCGGAGCGCTATTCCGTTTATGCCCTCACGGCTCACCGCCAAGCCGACAAGCTGCTGGATCAGTGCCGGCGCTTTCGGCCTCGCTATGCCGTGCTGGTGGACTCGACCGGAGCGTCGACCCTTGCGGCGGCACTGAAGGCGGAGGGTCTTTCCACGGAGCTGCTGGTGGGGGCCGAGGCCCTCGTGGCTGTGGCCGAGGCCCCGGAAGTGGACCAGGTCATGGCAGCCATCGTCGGGGCAGCGGGCCTGCCACCCACCTTAGCGGCGGCAGAGGCAGGAAAGCGTGTGCTCCTGGCCAATAAGGAAGCCCTGGTGGTGGCCGGTCCGCTGTTTATGGAGGCCGTCCGCCGCGGTGGGGGCGCCTTGCTTCCCATTGATAGCGAGCATAACGCGCTGTTCCAGTGCATGCCCCCGGGCTACGTGGCGGGCCAGCCCCCGGCAGGGGTGCGAAAGCTCCTGCTCACGGGATCGGGAGGGCCCTTTCGCCATCGCGATCCGACGACCCTCGGGGCCGTAACCCCGGAGGAGGCCTGCGCCCATCCCAATTGGTCCATGGGACAAAAGATCTCCGTGGATTCCGCAACGATGATGAATAAGGGCCTCGAGTTCATTGAGGCCTGCTTGCTCTTCGCGACGCCACCCAGTGGCATCGAGGTGGTGATCCATCCTGAGTCCGTCATCCACTCCCTGGTGGCCTATGAGGATGGGTCCGTCTTGGCTCAGCTGGGCCCCCCGGATATGCGCACGCCCATTGCCGCGGGCCTGTCCTGGCCAGACCGGATCGACGCTGGCGTATCCCTCCTTGATCTTGTGGCCGTGGGTTCCCTTACCTTTGAGGCTCCGAGCTTTGAACGCTTCCCCTGCCTCGCACTGGCGCTCGCGGCGGCGGAGCGAGGAGGCTTGGCCCCTGCCTGGTTAAACGCGGCAAACGAAGTTGCCGTCGCGGCCTTCCTTGCGCGGCGCATCGGATATCTGGCGATCCCTGCTATCATCGACCGAGTGATGAAGGGGGCAACCCTCGCGCCCGCAGAATCCCTGGACGCCGTGCTTGCCGCGGACCGGGAAGCGCGCAGGGCGGCGGAAGCGCTGCTGCCCATCTACGCGGCCTAGAAGGCCTAAATTTCAAGAGAGCACCGCCGCATGGACCTGCTTCAAACGATCCTTGCCTTGCTGCTGACCCTCGGAATCCTGGTGACGGTGCACGAGGCTGGGCACTTTTTTCTTGCCCGCTATTTTGGCGTGCGCGTGCTGCGCTTCTCCCTGGGCATGGGTCCCGTGCTGTGGCGGCGCCAGGGAGCTGGGGGGACGGAGTTTGCCTTAAGCCTCCTGCCCATCGGGGGCTACGTCAAAATGCTCGAAGGGGACGCCGATGGCATTGCCTCGACGCCTGGGCAGCGTGCTTTCAGTGAAACCCACCCGGCGGCCCGCATCGCCATTGCCCTAGGGGGGCCGGTGGCCAATCTCCTTTTGGCGGTGCTCGTGTATTGGGTTCTATTTGTCTCTGGGGTGACGGGGCTTGTGCCTTACGTGAAGGCCCTGGAGGGCGCCGAGGGCCCGGCTCTGGGCGCCCGGGTGCTGGCCGTCGACGGCCAGGAAACGCCTAACTGGAACGCCGTCAATGAGGCTTTGGTCCGACGCCTCGGGGAATCGGGGCAGATCACCTTTACCTTGGAAGGGGACCGAGGCCCCTGGACCCTAGAGCGGCCCATTGAGCGCTGGCTCGCTGATGCGGAGGCGCCTCAATTTCTCTCCGAGCTTAAGCTTGAGCCTGCCTACCCGGTGGTGCTTGGTCGGATCCTTGAGGGCAGCCCGGCGGAGGCTGCGGGCTTGCGCCCCGGGGACCGTATCACCGCCGTGAACGAGCGAGCTGTCGAGCATTGGCGTGCCTTCGTAGACGCCGTGCAGGCCGCAGGCTCGGAAACGCTCACTCTCAACCTTGATCGGGGCGGTGAGCCTCGTCGCCTAACCGTTCAGCCCCGCCTTCAGGAAGGCAAAGGGTTCCTGGGGGTAGGGCCGGCCTATGCGGTACAGCGCTGGGGTCTTGGGGAAGCGGTGGGGGAGGCCGTCATGGCCACCTGGGATAAGACGACCATGACTCTGGGTCTCGTCAAGAAGATGGTGCAGGGCCTCGTTTCTACAAGAAACTTGAGCGGCCCCATTACCATTGCTAAGGTCGCCGGCGATTCAGCGAAGTCCGGGATAGAGACCTTCCTGGGCTTCCTCGCGCTGCTGAGCGTCAGCCTTGCGGTTTTGAATCTGCTCCCCATACCGGTCCTTGATGGGGGGCACGTGGTGCTCCATGTGCTGGAGTGGGTGCGCGGCGCGCCGCTCCCGGAGCGGGTGCAAGCCCTGGGGGTTCAGGTGGGCTTAATGCTGGTCGTGAGCTTAATGGCCCTGGCCCTGATTAACGATTTTTCCCGACTTTAGAGACGCTTAGTGAAATTTCCTTTTCTCTCCGTCCTGCGCTCGGCGTTCCTTGCGCTGATGCTTGGCCTCGCTCCCCTGGGGGCCTTGGCAGAAGACGCCGGTAGCGCCGCGGCCTTCACCATTGGAGATATCCGGGTGCAGGGGTTGCAGCGGGTTTCCCCGGGGACGGTGTTTGGCCTACTCCCGGTGAACGTCGGGGATCGCTACGACGAATATTTGGCGCGGGAGACCCTTCGCTCCTTGTTCTCCTCGGGGTACTTCAGCGATATCGGCGTCGGGCGTGACGGCAATGTGCTGGTGCTTACCCTCCTGGAGCGCCCGGCCATCGATTCCATTACCCTTGATGGCAACGAGTCCATAGAAACCGATGCGCTGCTCGAAGGGCTTGCGGGCTCGGGGCTCGCCGAAGGGGAAATTTTCCAAAGGGCAACCCTCGAGCGAGTCGAGCTCGAGCTCACGCGGCAGTACGTCTCCCAGGGTCGCTACGGCGCCAGCATCGAGGCGGAGGTGGAGGACCTCCCGCGGAATCGGGTCGCGGTGAAGATCGAAATCGAAGAAGGCTCCGTGGCTAAAGTGCGTCACCTGAATATCGTGGGAAATACGGTCTACACCGACCGGGAGCTCCTCGACAGCTTCGAGATGAAGCTCCCGAGCCTCCTTTCTTTTTATAAGAACGACGATCGCTACTCCCGGGAAAAGCTCTCCGGCGACCTTGAGCGCCTCGAGGCCTATTACAAAGACACGGGCTACGTGAACTTCCGCATTGACTCCACCCAGGTGACCGTCAACCCCGACAAGAGCGAGGTGTACATCACCATCAACGTCGATGAGGGGGATAAGTACACGGTCAGTGACGTGGAACTCGCTGGAGAGCTTAACGATGTTCCCGCGGAGGCGCTCGAGTCTCTGCTCCTGGTGTTTGAAGGGCAAACCTTCTCCCAGGCTCTAGTGACGGCCACGGAAGAACGGCTGACGAGCGCCCTTGGCAATGCCGGCTACACCTTTGCCGAGGCCAATGGCGTCCCCGAAGTTGAGGAAGACGAAGGCACGGTGCGGCTACGCTTTTTTGTGGACGCGGGGCAGCGCGCCTATGTCCGACGGATTAACTTTCGGGGCAACACCCTTACCCGAGACAACGTGCTGCGCCGGGAGATGCGTCAACAGGAGGGAGGCTGGGCCTCCACTTCTCAAATTGACCTCTCCAAGGTGCGCCTGGAGCGCCTGGGTTACTTCAAGAACGTTAACGTCGAAACCCCAGCCGTTCCAGGCACGGAAAACCAGATTGACGTCGAGTTCAGCGTTGAGGAACAGCCCTCCGGGAGCATCTCCGGCACCCTCGGCTATGCCCAGCAGGCGGGTCTGATCCTTGGGGCGCAGTATCAAGAGAACAACGTTTTTGGCACCGGGAACTCCACGAGCGTGGGGATTAACTGGTCCCAGTTCCAACAGTCGGTGAATTTCAATTTCTTTAACCCCTATTTCACCGTCGACGGTATCAGTCGCGGGTTTAATCTGTTCTACCGCGAGACGAACTTTGGGCAGCAAAACATCGCTCGCTTTCTGACCAATGCCTACGGCGCGGGGGTCAACTTTGGTTACCCCATTAGCGAGGTCGAGCGCCTCAATTTCGGGGTGAACATCGACTACACGGATATCACCGCGGGGTTATTTCCGGCGCAGGAAATCACCAGCTTTATCCAGTCTGAGGGCAGCACTTTCCTGAATTACACGGCGAACCTCACCTGGATCAACTCCCAGCTGAATCGGGGGCTTTTTCCCACCCGGGGTTCGTCCCAGAACCTCTCGGCGGAAGTGGCCCTGCCCGGCAGTGACCTGATGTTTTTCAAGGTGCGCTATGAAGGGCAGAAGTTCATACCCCTTGGGCCCATCTTCACCCTGCGGGCCCATACCAAGCTGGGCTACGGAGACGCCTTTGGGGGGAGCTCAACGCTGCCCTTTTATGAGCACTTCTTCGCTGGCGGCTTCGGGTCTGTGCGGGGCTTTGAGTTGAATTCCCTGGGCCCCCGAGCCACCGAGCCCCCGGATTCGCCCTTCCAGGGTCGCCGGCCCCAACCCTTTGGGGGGAATGTGCTGATCAGCGGTGGTCTGGAGGTCATACTGCCCGTGCCGTTCGTGGAGGATGACCGGCAGTTCCGTCCCGTGGCCTTCTTCGACTTCGGCAACGTGTTCAACACAGACTGCCCCCGCACGAGCACCCGCTGCTACGGGCCGTCCCTCGATGACATGCGCTATTCCCTTGGGCTGGGGGTGACCTGGCTCAGTGGCTTTGGTCCCCTGTCCTTTGGGGTGGCCCAGGTGTTCAACGAAGACACTGATGACCAAACTCAGTTTTTCCAGTTTGAGCTAGGCCGAACGTTCTGATCTTCAGGTGTGCTCAGCGCGCCGGCGCGGTACACTTGCGTGCCTGGCGTAGAGGAAAGCGCCTAGGGTTTATCCGTTACCGAACGAGGGAGATTTCAAAGTGAAGCGAGTACTGGCTTTTGTCCTGGGTCTAGGTGCCTTGGGCCTCGCCCCCTTAGCCGGGGCGGAACTCAAGATTGCCGTTGTCGATGTGCAAGCTGCCATCGGCCAAACTCAGGAAGCGCAGAGCTTCCTTGAAAAGGTTCAGGAGTCGCTGGAAGCTGACCTGGAGCGTATCCGGGAGCTGACGGCGCAGCGCGCAGAGATCGAAGAAAAGGTCCAGCGCGATGCAGAAGTCATGGGTGAGGAAGAGCGCACCCGGCTCTCGGAGGATTACGAGCGCATCACCTCCGACCTCCAGTACCGCACGGAGACCTACCAGAAAGCCGTGAATCGCCGCCGCAATGAGCTATTCCAAAAGATGGGTCCGGGCGTGCAAGCTGCCCTCGATGACCTCGTGAAGCTCGAGGCCTACGATTTGGTTCTGCCCCGCAACACGGTGATCTACGTGAACCCCAAGCACGACATTACGCGTAAGGTCACGGAAGTTCTCGACAAGCAGAGTTAAGGCAAGGCGACAGTCGGCGGCGTCGGTTTCGCCGGCGCCGCCCCGGCTGATAGGAGTCTTGCGGTGGAATACCCCCTTCCCATAGAAACGATTCTTGAGCGTCTTCCCCATCGCTATCCGTTCCTCCTTGTGGACCGGGTGCTGGAGGTGGAGCTCGGCACGTCCATCCGGGCGCTGAAGAACGTCACCATCAATGAGCCCTTCTTTCAGGGTCACTTCCCGGGCCACCCGGTCATGCCAGGGGTGCTCATGGTCGAGGCGCTGGCGCAGGCCGCAGGCATCTTGGCCTTTCTGACCCACAGTCAGCACCCAGAAGACGACGCCGTGGTGTACCTGGCGGGCACGGATAGGTGCCGCTTCAAGCGTCCCGTCACCCCTGGGGATCAGCTGATCCTTGAGGCGAGGTTTCTCGTGGACAAGCGCCGGCTGATGAAGTTTGCCTGCCGCGCCCTGGTCGACGATAAGGTGGTGTGCGAAACCGAGCTCATGTGCGCCCAGCGCGCCCTTACCTAGCGTGCCCCCCCGCCGATCTCGTCCTCCCCTACCGCTTTGGCTCTCCGACTGGGGCGACGCCCCGGAAGGCTGGATCGCGGGGGTGGATGAGGTGGGGCGCGGTCCCCTGGCCGGGCCCGTGGTGGCCGCAGCGGTGGTGTTCCCCCCGGGGGTAACGCCTCCGGCGGTGGGAGATTCCAAGACCTTAAGTGCGACGCGGCGCGCGGCTCTGGTGCCGGAGATTAAGGCTTGCGCTCAGGTCTGGGCCCTCGGCTGGGCGGACGTGGAAGAAATCGACCGTCTGAATATCCTGCAAGCGAGCCTGCTCGCCATGCGTCGGGCCCTGGAGGGGCTTGGGCGCGAGCCCGCGCTGGTTCTTGTCGATGGCAATCAGCGGATCCCCGAGCTTTCCTACGCCCAGCGAACGGTGCCCCGGGGCGATAGCCGGGTGGCGGCCATCGCGGCGGCCTCGATTTTGGCTAAGGAGGCCCGGGATGAAGCGCTCTGCGCCCTGGGCGAGCGCTATCCCGGCTATGGCTTCGAGCGTCATTCCGGCTATCCTGTACCGGAGCATCTCGCCGCCCTCGAGGCCCTTGGGCCCACCCCGGCCCATCGCCGAAGCTTCGGGCCCGTGCGTCGATGTTTGGCCGCCTTCACCCCGGGAGAGGAACCGAAGCTATCGTGACCGCCCCGCCCTTTATCCATCTTCGTGTGCACTCGGAGTACAGCCTCATCGACGGGCTGGTCCGGGTGAAGCCGTTAGTGGCCCGGTGCGAAGCGCTCGCTATGCCTGCCGTGGGGCTGACCGATCACAATAATCTTTTCGCCCTCTTGAAGTTCTATGGCGCGGCTCGAAGCGCGGGAATTAAGCCGATCGTAGGCTGCGACCTCTCTCTGAGGGATGAAAAGGGCGCCCTGAGCCAGGTGACTGTTTTCGTGGAAAACGCCGAGGGCTACGGTCACCTGACGCGCCTCATTTCCGATGCTTACCTCGCGCCGGACCGCGCCTCTGCCGTGGCCGTGGCAAAAGCCGCGCTGCTTGCGCAGAACGAGGGGCTGCTTCTGCTACTGGGGCGCCATTCCCCCCTTGGCGCCGTGGCGGAGGAGGGGGAGGTGGCCTTCGACGAGGCACTGGCGCCCTGGCAGGAGGCCTTCGGAGACCGTCTCTTCTTCGAGCTCACTCGGACTGGCCGGGCTGGTGAGGAAGGGTGGCTCGCTGCCGCCATGCTCGCTTCAGCCCGCCGCGGAGTGCCGGTGGTGGCGACGAATGACGTGCGCTTTCTCGAGGCTGACGACTATGAGGCCCACGAGACGCGGGTGTGTATCCATGAGGGGCGGGTCCTGGGCGACCCTCGCCGGCCCCGGCGCTACAGTGAGGCCCAGTACTTCTGCAGCGCCGAGGAGATGCAGGCCCGCTTTGAGGATATCCCGGAGGCCCTTAGCAATACGGTGGTGATTGCGCAGCGCTGCAATCTTACCCTGGCCCTGGATACCTACTATTTGCCCGAGTATCCGATCCCTGAGGAGGAAACCCTTGAGGGCTACTTCCGCCGCAGCAGCTGGGAGGGGCTCGCGGCGCGCCTGGCCCGGCTGCCGGGGCTTCCCGAGGATGGGGAGCGAGGCCGCAAGGCCTACGAGGCGCGGCTTCAGGAAGAGCTCGACATCATCTGCCAGATGGACTTCCCGGGCTACTTCCTCATCGTGGCGGAGTTCATCGCCTGGGCGAAGGATAACGGCGTGCCCGTGGGGCCCGGGCGAGGCTCCGGTGCGGGCTCCCTCGTGGCCTATGCTCTCGGCATTACTAATCTCGATCCTCTGGCCTATGACCTGCTTTTTGAGCGCTTCCTGAATCCCGAGCGGGTCTCCATGCCCGACTTCGACGTGGATTTCTGCATGGAAGGGCGGGATCGGGTCATTGGCCACGTGGCCGATCTCTACGGCGCCGGCGCCGTTTCCCAGATCGTGACCTACGGGACCATGGCGGCGAAGGCCGTGGTGCGGGACGTGGCCCGGGTCCAGGGCAAGCCCTATGGCCTCGCCGATAAGCTCTCGAAGATGATCCCCTTTGAGGTCGGCATGACCTTGCACAAGGCCCTCGAGCAGGAGCCCACGCTGAAGGCCTTCGTTGAAGAAAACGAAGAGGTTAGTGAAATCATGGACATGGCCTTCTCCCTGGAAGGCCTGGTGCGCAATATCGGTAAGCACGCGGGCGGTGTGGTGATCGCCCCGGGGCAGCTCACGGATTTCGTGCCCCTCGTCACGGACGAGCAGGGCGCCCTCATGACCCAATTCGACAAGGACGACGTCGAGCGGGCGGGACTGGTCAAGTTCGATTTCCTGGGCCTTCGGACCCTCACGATTATCAACTGGGCACTGGAAGCGATTAACGCCCAGCGGGCCGCACAGGACGAGCTGCCCCTGGATATCGACGCCATTCCCTTGGACGATGATCGGGTTTTCGGGCTTCTGAAGCGGGCGGAAACCACCGCCGTGTTCCAGCTCGAATCCCGGGGCATGAAGGAGCTGATTAAGCGCCTGCTCCCGGACAGCTTCGAGGACATCGTCGCCCTGGTGGCCCTGTTCCGCCCCGGGCCCCTGCAGTCCGGGATGGTCGATGACTTCATCGACCGCAAGCACGGTCGGGCCACGGTGACCTACCCCCATCCGGCGCTCGAGCCCATTCTGAGCAACACCTACGGCGTCATTCTCTATCAAGAGCAGGTCATGCAGATCGCCCAGGTCCTGGCCGGCTACACCCTCGGCGGCGCGGATCTTCTGCGTCGGGCTATGGGTAAGAAAAAACCCGAGGAAATGGCGAAGCAGCGGGAGATCTTCCTCACCGGAGCCGCGGCTCAGGGGATCGACGGCGTCATCGCGTCTCCGATCTTCGATCTCATGGAGAAGTTCGCGGGCTACGGCTTCAACAAGTCCCATTCTGCCGCCTACGCTCTCGTTTCCTATCAAACGGCCTGGCTGAAGCATCACTATCCCGCCCCCTTCATGGCGGCGGTGATGTCCTCGGACATGCAGAACACGGACAAAATTGTCGTGTTCATCGAGGAGGCTCGGCAGATGGGGCTTACCCTGCGGCCGCCCGATGTGAATCACGGGGCATACCGCTTTCAAGCCACGGCTGAAGGAGAAATTATCTACGGTCTTGGGGCCATCAAGGGCGTGGGGGAAGGGCCCATCGAAGCCATCGTGGCGAGCCGGACCGACGCAGGCCCCTATGACGATCTTTTCGATCTTTGCAGGCGGGTGGACGCGCGGCGCCTGGGTAAGCGCGTGCTTGAGGCGCTGATTCGCGCTGGGGCTCTCGACTCCCTTGCCCCCAGGACCGAAGCGGGCCCCGCGCACCGCGGCGTCCTACTGGCGCAGCTGGACGAGGCGCTGCAGGCCGCGGAACAAGCACTGCGGAACGACGCAGCGGGTATGGGAGATCTCTTCGGTGGCCTAGAGGCGCCGGCGCCGCCGCCGGGGCTCACGGTGGTGCGCCCGCTTAGCGAGCACGAACGGCTGCGGGGCGAGAAGGAGACCCTGGGGCTATACCTCACGGGCCATCCCATCGATAGCTACGAGGACGAACTCCGGTCCATGGTGCCCACGCGCCTATCTGAGCTGAAGGCCGATCGCGGTGCGCAGCTGGTGGCGGGCCTGGTGGTGGATCTCCGGGTGGTGCGGACCAAGCGCGGGGATGCCATTCTCTTCGCCACCATCGACGATCGAAGCAGTCGCCTCGAGATCCTGATCTCCGGGGAAGTGCTCGATGCCCATCGGGAAAAGCTGGTGAAAGATGCGGTTCTGCTCTTTGAAGGGGAGCTGTCCTTCGACGATTTCTCCGGTGCCCTGCGCATGCGTCGATGCCAAGGGGTATTTTCCATGACCGAGGCGCGACAGCGTTTCGCCATCGCCCTAGAGCTTTGCGTGTCGCAGAGGGACGAAGGGCAGGGGTTCGCAAGCCAGCTGGCAGAGGCCCTAGCGCCCTACCGAGGAGAGGGCTGTCCTGTCGCGGTGCACTATCGTCGCTGCGATGCCGAGGTGCGGCTTCGCTTGTCCGATGAGTGGCGGGTGCTGCCCAGCGATGACCTTCTGGAGCGGCTCCGGGAGCGCCTCCCCGTTGATCGGGTCGCCCTCCGCTATCCCGAGCACCGTGGGTCCTAAGGCCGCCCTGCAGCCCCTGCTTGCAGCGCTTGGGGAGGCCCTGGCGCCCCCACCGAAGGGTCTTTGGGTCGCCTGTTCCGGGGGCCTCGATTCCCTAACCCTTGTTCATCTAACAGCGCAGTTTTGTCGCGATGCAGGGTGGGCGCCCCCGGGGGTGGTGCACGTCAATCATGGGCTTCATGCCCATGCGGACCACGCCGAGGCGGAGGTGCGGCGGGTCGCTGGGTTCCTGGGGCTTCCCTGGCATGGCGTTCGTGTTTCCGTCCGTCCCGGTGCTTCGGGGCCTGAGGCGGCGGCCCGGGATGCCCGCTACGCGGTCTTTGACGCCCTGCTAGGCCGTGGCGAAGCCCTACTGCTTGCGCATCACGAGGACGACCAGGCCGAAACCGTTTTTCTTCGCCTGCTTCGTGGCTCCGGGCTTGGGGGCCTCGGGGCCATGGCGCCGAGCCGGCCCCTAGGCAAGGGGCGGCTTCTGCGGCCCTGGCTTGCCGAACCTCGGGCGCGCCTCGAAGCCGCCGCGGAGGCCCTCTCCCTCACCCCGGTGGTGGATCCGAGCAATGAGGACTTGCGCTTTGACCGGAACTTTCTTCGTCAGGAGATTTTTCCCGCGCTTGCGGCTCGCTGGCCTAGCTTCCCGCAGCGCGTGGCCCATAGCGCGGCGGTGCTGCGGCGGGTAGCGCAGGCCCAGGCGCTGCCCCAGGGAGGGAATGGGGAGGCGACCGGCCCCCTGACGCTTGCGGAATTGCCCCCCGGTCTCGAAGCACGAGGTGATGTGCTGGTCCGCTGGCTCCGGCACCAGGGTGTGCTGGTGCCGAGCCGGGCTCAGCTGCTCGCCTTCTGCGCCCAGCTTGAGGCCCGGGAGGATGCGCTGCCCCAGCTCAAGCTCGGGGCGTGCACGCTCCGCCGGTGGCGCGGTGCGCTTTGGTTAGCCCCCGAGCTTCCGGCGCCGGACAGGGAAGGGAGGTCCCTGGCCCCGGGCCGCTGGCCCTTTCCCGGGGGGGTGCTCGAGGTGCGGGAGGCTGAGGCGGAGGGTGAGCCCTTTGCCCTGGCTCCAGGGACTTATCGGGTATGCCAAGGTTCGTTGCCTCGCCGTGTGCGTCTCCGACCGGACCCCGCTCGGCCCCACAAGACCGTTAAGGCACTGCTTCAGGAGGCCGCCGTGCCCCCCTGGCAGCGGCCTTATTTGCCCCAGCTATGGGCAGGAGATCGCTTCCTCGGCTGGCCCGGGGTGGCGCTCGCAGGGAGGCGGCCAGCGGGGCCTCAATGGGTGCTCCATTGGCACTTCCAGGGTTTTGGCGAGGCAAAACGCGTTGAATAGGGCGGGCTCCGCTGTTAGGCTGAACTCCCATCTCGGGCCCGCTATTCCAGCGAGTCTCCTCATGAGATGGGAGCCTCATGACCCAATATATTTGCGTAACCGGCGGGGTGGTTTCCTCGCTGGGTAAAGGCATTCTTGCGGCGTCCCTCGCCGCCGTCCTCGAAGCCCGCCAGCTCAAGGTCACGATCCTCAAACTCGATCCCTATATCAACGTGGATCCGGGCACCATGAGCCCGTTTCAGCACGGGGAAGTTTTCGTCACCGAAGACGGCGCGGAGACCGACCTTGACCTTGGTCACTACGAGCGCTTCCTGCGCACGCGCATGACGCGCTTTAACAACTTCACCACGGGAAGCGTCTACGCCGAAGTGCTGAAGAAGGAGCGCCGCGGGGACTACCTGGGCGGAACCGTGCAGGTCATTCCCCACATCACCGATGAGATTAAGCGTCGCATTAAAGCGGGGGGGGAGGGCTACGACGTAGCGCTCCTGGAAATCGGCGGAACGGTGGGGGATATCGAGTCCCAACCCTTCCTCGAGGCCATCCGCCAGCTCCGCCTCGAAGTCGGTGGGCAGAATTGCCAGCTCATTCACCTCACCCTGGTGCCCTTTATCGCCACCGCCGGGGAAACGAAGACGAAGCCAACGCAACACTCCGTCAAGGAGCTTCGGTCCATCGGGCTCCAGCCTGACGTGCTGATTTGCCGCTCTAGCCACGAAATTGATGAGAGCTCGCTGCGCAAAATTGCCCTCTTCACCAGCGTAGAAGAGCGGGCCGTGATCCCCGTGGAGGATGCCGCGACCATCTACGCGATCCCCGCCATGCTCCACGCCCGGGGCCTCGATTCCATCATCTGCGAACGGCTTGGGCTCGAGGCGCCGCCGGCGGATCTTGCTGAGTGGAACCGGGTGAGCGAGGCCCTGCTAAACCCCCAGCGGACTCTGCGCATCGCCATGGTCGGTAAGTACATGGAGCTCATGGATGCCTATAAATCCCTCACTGAGGCTCTGAGCCACGCGGGAATTGCGCGCCATGCGAAGGTCATCATCGATGCCATTGACGCTGAGCGGGTAGAGCGAGAGGGCACGGGGTGCCTCGACGCGGCGGACGCGATCCTGGTCCCGGGCGGTTTTGGCGCTCGGGGTTTCGAAGGCAAAATTCAGGCGGCGCGCTACGCTCGGGAACGGGGCGTACCCTACCTGGGTATTTGCTATGGTCTGCACGCAGCCATTATTGAGTTTGCGCGCCACGCCGCGGGCCTCGAAGGCGCCAACTCTACGGAAATCGATCCGGCGTCCCCGAATCCCGTGGTGGCGCTGGTCACCGAATGGACCGACGATGAGGGGCAGACGCAGCATCGCGATGAAGGATCGGATCTGGGGGGGACCATGCGCCTTGGGGCCCAGCGTTGTAACCTCGTTCCCGGGTCCTTGGCGCAACGCACCTACGCCGCGGAATCGGTATCGGAGCGGCACCGCCATCGCTTTGAAGTGAATGAGCGCTTCGTACCGGCTTTAGAGGCCGCGGGGCTTCGAATTGCCGGGCGGGCTGCGAAGGACGATCTCGTGGAGATGATCGAGGTCCCCGAGCATCCCTGGTTCCTGGCGTGCCAGTTCCACCCCGAATTTACCTCGACGCCCCGGGAGAGCCACCCGCTCTTCCTGGGCTTTATTGATGCGGCTCTTGCGGAGCACGCACGGCGCAGCGCGACGGCCTAGGCGCGGCTGACCAGGAGATGAGCATGGATCTTTGTGGATTTAAGGTGGGCCCAACCGAGCCCCTATTCCTGATTGCGGGCCCCTGTGTGATTGAAAGCCAGGCCCTGGCGGAGGAGACCGCCGGGACCCTTAAGGCCCTCACGGAGCGCCTGGGCATTCCCTTCATCTACAAGTCGAGCTTCGATAAGGCGAATCGGTCGTCCCATGCGAGCTACCGCGGGCCGGGCCTCGAGGCAGGGCTGAAGGTGCTCGAGCACGTCAAAAAAACCTTTGCTCTGCCGGTGCTTACGGACGTACACGAGGATACGCCCATGGAAGAGGTCGCCAGCGTGGTGGACGTGCTCCAAACCCCGGCCTTCCTTTGCCGGCAGACCAACTTCATTCAGCGCGCCTGTTCCGTGGGCCGTCCCGTGAATATTAAGAAGGGGCAGTTCCTCGCTCCCGGGGACATGGCGAATGTGGTGGATAAGGCTCGGGCCACGGGCAATGAGGCGATCATGGTGTGCGAGCGAGGCGTAAGCTTCGGGTACAACAACCTGGTTTCGGACATGCGGGCCCTATCGATCATGCGGGATACGGGAGCGCCGGTGGTTTTCGATGCCACCCATTCCGCCCAGCTTCCTGGGGGTAAGGGAACGGCGTCCGGGGGTATGCGGGAGGTCATCCCGGTGCTCGCTCGGGCGGCGGTGGCCGCTGGGGTGTCCGGGCTTTTCATGGAAACCCACCCGGACCCAGAGAAAGCGCTTTCCGATGGGCCCAACAGCTGGCCCCTGGGGAAGCTCGAGGCGCTCTTGGAAACGCTGCTCGAACTCGATCGGGTCGTGAAGGCGCGGCCCTTCGCCGAGGACGCCTTCCGCTCGGCCTAAGCGAGGGTGGGTAGCGCCCGGGGGGCGCTGCGCAGTTCAGTTATCGACAGTATTGAGAATGCTAAGGGGAACGGGGTGGCAGAGATTCAGCACATTATCGCTCGGGAAATCATGGATTCCCGGGGCAATCCGACGGTGGAAGCGGACGTCACGCTTAGCGACGGCAGCTTTGGCCGGGCCGCCGCGCCCTCCGGCGCCTCCACCGGGTCCCGGGAGGCCTTGGAGCTTCGCGACCAGGACGCGGGGCGCTATCTGGGTAAGGGCGTGCTCAAGGCCGTGGGGGCCGTCAATGATGTCCTCGCCCCGGCGCTCCTGGGGCATAGCGCCTTGGACCAGCGGGGCCTAGATCAGCGCATGCTCGCCCTCGATGGCACAGCGAATAAAGCTCAGCTTGGCGCCAATGCGCTGTTGGCCGTTTCCCTGGCGGCCGCTAAGGCGGCAGCAACAGCTCAGGGCCTGCCCCTCTACGCCCACATTCGCGGCCTGGCCGACGCGCGCTATGCCATGCCCCTGCCCATGATGAACATCCTGAACGGTGGGGAGCACGCGGATAATAACGTCGATATTCAGGAGTTCATGATCCAGCCCGTCGGCGCCGGAAGTTTCCGTGAGGCCCTGCGCTACGGCGCGGAAATCTTTCATGCTCTAAAGGCCGTGCTGAAGGCCCGAGGCCTGGCCACCGCCGTGGGGGATGAGGGGGGCTTTGCGCCGAACCTGCCCAGTAATGAAGCGGCCCTCGAGGTGATCGCGGAGGCCGTGGCGAAGGCGGGCTTTAGCCTTGGGGATGACATTACGCTGGCGCTCGATTGCGCGGCGAGCGAGTTCTATAAGGACGGCGTTTATCATCTCGCTGGGGAGGGGCAGCGCTTCGACGCGGAAGGCTTTGCGCAGTATCTGGCCACGCTCTGTGAGCGTTACCCCATTGTCTCTATCGAAGATGGCATGGACGAAAGCGACTGGGCGGGTTGGGCGGCGCTGACGCGGCGCCTGGGAGACCGGGTCCAGCTCGTGGGCGATGACCTCTTTGTGACCAACACGGAGATCCTTGCTCGGGGTATCGATGAGCAGGTGGCCAACGCCATCCTCATCAAGTTCAATCAGATTGGCACGCTCTCGGAGACCCTCGACGCCATCGCCATGGCATCTAAGGCCGGCTATGCCAGCGTCATTTCCCATCGCTCGGGGGAGACGGAAGACGTCACCATTGCCGATTTGGCCGTGGGTACGGGGGCTGGGCAGATCAAAACCGGGTCCCTATGCCGCTCAGATCGGGTCGCGAAGTACAACCAGCTGCTGCGAATTGAAGAAAGCCTTGGGGCCGAGGCCCCCTACCGTGGGCGCGGTGAGCTCCGTAGCTAAGATCGGAGGCGACGGCCAGCTATCCGCTCCCGGGCGGGGGCTGCGTTGGCTCATGCTTGGACTTCTTGTTCTCTTGGGTGCGCTCCAGCTTCGGCTATGGTCGGGAAAGGCCAGCTGGGCCGAGGTGTGGACCCTTGAAGCGCGTTTGCAGGCCGCGGAGGCGGAAAATGCCCGGCTGGCGGAGGACAACGCCGCCCTTGAGGCTGAGGTGCGACGCTTAAAGGCTGATCCCCGGGAGCTTGAAGGTCGGGCGCGGGAAGATCTGGGCATGATTCGCGATGGGGAGACCTTCATCCTCGTACTGCCCCCGGCGGAGCCGTCTCCATGATCGAAAGACGGCGTTGGGTAGTCGTTCCGGCCGCGGGCGTGGGGCAGCGCATGGGCGGTGCCCAGCCGAAGCAGTATCTCGAGCTTGCCGGACGACCCCTCGTGCACTGGACCCTGGAGGCTCTGGCGCCCCTTGAGGCGGAAGCCATCGTCTTGGTCGTGGCCCCCGGAGACCCCTACATCGATGCCCTCGCGCCGGCCCTGGGCGCCTGTATTCCTCGCCTTGAGATTCTTCCTAAGGGGGGCGCCAGCCGAGCTGAATCGGTAGCCGCAGGGCTATCGGCCCTCGCGGAGCGGGCGGCACCGGAGGACTGGGTTTGGGTGCACGACGCAGCGCGCCCCTGTCTCGGTGTTCGGGCGCTGGAGGCCCTTCGCGCCGTGGAAGATGGCGCCGAGGCGGGGGCCCTGCTCGCCCAACCCATGGATGAGACGGTGAAAACGGTGGCGGCGGGCCGGGTGCAGGGAACGGTTGATCGCTCCGCCCTTTGGCGAGCGCAAACACCCCAGGGGGCGAGCTTCGCGTGCCTATCCAAAGCGCTAGCCCGGGCGCTCGCGGAGGCGCCGGAGGCGATTACCGATGAAGCTTCGGCGCTCGAGCGCCTCGGCCTTGCCCCGCGTATCGTTCCCGGGGAGGCCAGTAACCTCAAGGTCACGCACCCGGATGACCTCGCGCTGGCAACCTTTTGGCTTCAGCAACACGGACGGTGGACCCCGACATGCGCATAGGTCATGGCTACGACGTTCATCGTTTTGGAGATCCCTTACCTCCGGAAGGCGTCATTATGCTGGGGGGGGTTGCCGTGCCCTCTTCCCGCAGCCTCGTGGCCCATTCCGACGGTGATGTCTTACTTCATGCCCTTTGCGATGCGCTCCTTGGGGGGGCGGCGCTGGGGGATATCGGCCACCATTTTCCGGACACGGACCCGGCCTTTGAGGGCGCAGACAGCGCGCGGCTCCTGGAGGCGACGGTGGCGGCGGTGCGGCAAGCGGGTCTCGTCCCCCATAACGTTGATCTGACGCTGGTGGCGCAGCGTCCTCGAGTGGCTGCTCATGTGCCGGCCATGCGCGCCCGCATTGCGGCGCTGCTTGGCCTGGCGCTTGACGCGGTGAACGTCAAAGCGACTACCACGGAAGGGTTAGGGGCCGTGGGGCGAGAAGAGGGAATTGCGGCCTACGCCGTTGCTCTTCTTGAAAATGCGCATGCTTGAGGAGCGCTTTTCCCTTCCGGACGCGTGGCCCCAGGACCGCGCCCCGGTACTCAGGGGGTTGCTTTATGGAACCTCCCCGGAGGCCTTCGCCGTCGACGAGCGGGGCGCCCCCCCGACCGAAGCGGTCGACGGGGCTCACCATTGGGCCCTCTGGGTCGAGAAGCGCGGCCTGTCCACGGCGGCGGTAGCCTCGGCCCTGGCGCGCTGGGCGGGGTGCGCCTCGGGCGCCGTGGGCTTTGCGGGGCAGAAAGATCGCTACGCGGTCACGGGGCAGTGGTTTACGGTCCCCCGGAGCGTTGCAGATCCGGAACCCTCCCTCCCGGAAGGGGAGGGGTGGCGGGCCTTAAGGGTTTATCCCACTGCGAAGAAGTGGCGCCGGGGGGATCACGCGGGGAATGGGTTTTGCCTCCGGCTCGCCGTTGCGCCCCGGGAGGGCGCTGCGCTGGAGGCGGCGCTCCCCGAGGTGCAGGCGCGCCTTGCAGCCCCCATCGCGAATTACTTTGGCCCTCAGCGCTTTGGCGTGGGGGCGGGAAACCTCGACGCCGTGCAGCGATGGCTGGCTGCGGGTTCCCTTCCCCGGGACGTGCCTCGAAGCTTCCTCTTCTCCGCTGCCCGGGCCTATCTGTTTAATCGCCTGCTGGCGGAGCGCATCGCGCGCTTCGGCCTCACCGTCCATGCGGATGATCAGTGCGACGAGAACGGTGTGCCGACGGCGCCGCTCTGGGGCCGGGGAAGGAGTGCTAGCCGGGGGGCGATTGCCGAGCTCGAGGGAAGCGTTCTCGAGCCCTACGGCGATCTCTGCCATGCCCTTGAACACGCTGGGCTCCGCCAGGATCGGCGAGCGCTGTGGATTCACGCCGCGGGGGCCCGCTGCGAGGTGGTGGGTTCGGAGCAGCTTTTGCTGAGCTTCCAACTCCCGCGGGGGAGCTTTGCGACGGCAGTGCTTGCCGCCCTTGGCCCTGCGACCTGGCGCCCGGCGGAGGCGGCATGACCGAACCCAATTTCGAAGGCATTGGCTTTACCAGCCGGCGCACCCGGGATCGCTTGATCGGACGCCTCGAGGCTTCCGGCATTAGGAATCCGGCAGTCCTAGAAGTGATGCGCCAGGTGCCTCGCCATATCTTTATTGACGAGGCCCTCGCTCACCGGGCCTATGAGGATTCCTCCCTGCCCATCGGTCACGGGCAAACCATCAGCCAGCCCTATATCGTGGCGCGCATGACTGAGCTCCTTGTGGCCCAGGGGCGCCTCCAGCGGGTCCTTGAGGTGGGGAGCGGCTGCGGCTATCAAACCGCCGTGCTTTCCCAGCTGGCGGATCGGGTCTGGACCGTGGAACGCATTGGGCCCCTGCTAACCCGGGCTCGGCGCCATTGGTCCCAGCTGAAGCTTCGCAACATTACGGCGCGCCTTGGGGATGGCTTTGAGGGATGGGCGGATCGAGGACCCTTTGATGGGATTTTGCTCGCGGCAGCGCCCCGGCAGGTGCCCCCAGCGCTGCTGGAGCAGCTTGCCCCTGGCGGCGTTTTGGTAGCCCCCGTGGGCGACCGGGATGAACAGGTGCTTGAGCGACATTGGCGCGATGGGTCGGTGCTGAAATCCGAGGTTCTCGAGGCCGTACGCTTTGTCCCCATGCTGGGGGGGACCGCCTGATGGGCTTCTGGGGGGTTGCCCTTCGGGGCTATGCCATGGGCGCCGCCGAGCTGGTGCCCGGGGTCTCCGGGGGCACCATTGCTTTTATCTCCGGACTCTATGGCCCGCTTCTGGCGAGCCTAGCGGCCTTCGATGGAAGATTCCTTCAGCTGCTCCGCCGGGGCGACTTGCGTGGCGCCTTTGCTCACGTTCATGGGCCCTTTCTGCTGACCCTGGTGCTGGGCATGGGTTTGGCGATCCTGTCTCTGGCGGCCCTGCTCAAGTTTTTGCTAGCCACCCAGGCCATGCTGCTTTGGGCCTTCTTCTTTGGCTTAATCTTAGCCTCCGCGGTGCACGTTGCCCTTTCCGTAGGACGTTGGGGCGCGCTGGAGGGCGCGGCCGCGGCCCTTGGGGTGATCTCGGGGGCTTGGCTCTCCGTTCTCGGGGGAAGTTTATCCTTCAGCGAAGGCCCCCTTGCCCTGTTCTTCGGCGGTGCGCTGGCGGTATGCGCCTGGATCTTGCCCGGGGTTTCGGGAAGTTTTCTCCTTCTGGTGCTGGGCCTCTACGATCGAGTGCTGGGGGCCATCGCAGGGGTCGTGATTCCCGATCTTCTGGCGTTGGCCGCGGGCTGCGGCCTGGGCCTTTTACTGTTCGTTCGTCTGCTTCAGCGTTTGCTCTTAACGGCGCGCAAGGCAACCCTTGCTGCCCTTGGGGGGTTCATGTTCGGCGCGCTGCAGATGCTCTGGCCCTGGCAGCGCATCGAGGCTTATCAGCTTGGCCGGGATGGCGCCATGCGCGTGCTGCGCTCCGAACCCCTGGGCCCCCATGCTTACGCGCAGTTCTACGGCGAGGATCCTCAGCTGTGGGCCGTAGCCGGGTTGATGTGCCTTGGGGTTGCCGTGGTTTGGGGCCTGGCGCGAGGTCAGGGCTATGGCGACGCCTAGAGCCTTCATGGCCTTCGTGTTGCTCGCTGTGCTGTCGGGCTGCGCTTCCTCTCCCGCACCGGTGGCCGATCGAGGCGATCGCGCGGCGGCCTCTGGTAGCCGCTATACCGTGCAGAAGGGCGATACGCTTTATTCCATCGCTTGGCGCGCAGGGCTGAATTGGAAAACCCTGGCGTCGCTCAACGGCATTGGGCCGCCCTATCGCATCCAGCAGGGCCAGGTGCTGCGGCTCCGCGCGGCCCCGGCTAGGGCCCGTACCGCCTCCGCTCCTGCTCAAAGTGCGCCTAAGCCAGCGGTCTCAAGTTCGAAGGCTCGCACCGCCAAGGCGTCGCCCATGCCTACGCCTCCACCCCTTAAGGGACCCCTACGGTGGGCCTGGCCCGTGAGCGGCACGGTGGAGCGGCCCTTTGCCGGGAGTGGTCCGGCGCTCAATAAGGGGCTTGATATTCAGGGGGCGCCCGGGAGCGTGGTAAGGGCGGCGGCGCCGGGGGTAGTGGTTTACGCAGGCGCCGGACTGCGGGGGTTTGCTGCCCTCATCATCGTGAAGCACGATGACACTTGGCTATCGGCCTACGCCCACAATGCGGAATCCCTGGTGAAGGAGGGGGCGCCGGTGGCTGCGGGCGCCAGCTTGGCGCGCCTTGGGCGGGGCGCCCAGGGCCAGCGACTGCATTTTGAGCTAAGGCGGGACGGAAAACCGATCGACCCCCAGACCGTGCTACCGAAGGGCGGGGCCTAGCGCTCGAGGTACTGCAGTTTATCGGGGACGCCGTTCCATTCCTCTGCGTCTGCGGGAGCGTCTTTCTTTTCCGTGATATTCGGCCAGATGTCCGCGAGCTCGGCGTTGAGCTCGAGGAAGGACTGCTGATCATCCGGCAACTCGTCCTCGGAGAAAATCGCATCCACGGGGCATTCGGGCTCGCATAGGGCGCAGTCGATGCATTCGTCCGGGTGGATGACAAGGAAGTTGGGGCCTTCATAGAAGCAATCGACGGGGCACACCTCGACGCAATCGGTGTGCTTACACTTGATGCAGTTATCACCTACCACAAAGGTCATTGCGTCTTCCTTGGTTTTAAAAATGGGGCCTGAAAAATTGGCAATCGCTATTGTAGGAACTCTTTCCCCATAGCGTCTATACGCCTCAGTCCTCCGCTAGCGTACGGAGTTCGTACAGCGCGAGGAGCGCTTCCCGAGGGCTCAAGCTATCGGGATTGAGCGCCGTCAGGGCCGCGCGTAGGGGATCCTCCGACGGTTCTGGCTCGCTGCTGTGCGGCGCTGCGGAGCTCTGGAACAGCCCAAGCTGAGGCGTGTCCCCGGCCCCCGCTTCCAGCTGGGCCAGGTGTTTCTGTGCTCGGCTCAGCACGGCCTGAGGCACGCCAGCGAGCCGTGCGACGGAGAGGCCATAGCTTTGGCTCGCCGGGCCCTCTTCGACCTGGTGGAGAAAGACGATGCGCCCCCGGTGCTCCTGAGCCTTCAGGTGGACATTTGCGACCCCCGGGACCTGTTCCGGGAGCGCCGTCAGCTCGAAGTAGTGGGTGGCGAAGAGGCAAAGGGCTTTCTTCTGTCGCGCAAGGTACTCGGCGCTGGCCCACGCAAGCGCTAGGCCATCGAAGGTAGAGGTGCCTCGGCCGATCTCGTCGAGTAGCACTAGGGATGCGGCCGTGGCGTTGTTCAAGATATTGGCCGTTTCCGACATTTCCACCATGAAGGTCGACCGCCCCCCGGCAAGATCGTCGGAGGCGCCGATGCGCGTGAAGATGCGATCGAGGCGCCCCACCCGAGCGGCCCGCGCAGGCACCCCGGCGCCGGTCCAGGCGAGGAGGGCGATGAGGGCCGTTTGCCGCATGAAGGTGGATTTCCCCCCCATATTGGGCCCGGTGATGATGAGCATTCGCCGATCGTCGGTGAGCTCAAGATCATTCGGGATAAAGGGGTCATCTCGGGTGGCTTCGACCACCAGATGGCGGCCGCCCTCGATGTGCAGCTGGGGCGTCTCGCAGAGGGTTGGGGTAACCAGATCGAGGGCCCGGGCGCGCTCCGCCAAGGTACACAGGACGTCCAGCTCGGCGAGGGCCCGGGCCAGAGGCCTAAGGGTTCCCAGGGCTTCCTGCAAGGTGCCCAGCAGCGCCTCGTAGAGTCCCTTCTCCCGGGCCAGAGCCCGGCTCTGCGCCGAAAGGGCCTTGTCCTCAAAGGCTTTGAGCTCCGGCGTGATAAAGCGCTCAGCGTTCTTCAGCGTTTGGCGCCGCACCCAGCTGGCGGGCGCGGCTTCCGCGTCTCGGCGGTTGGTCTCGAGGTAATAGCCGTGCACTCGGTTATAGCCAACCTTCAAGGAGGCGAGCCCCGTGCTTTCTCGCTCCCGCGCTTCGAGCTCCGCGAGGAAGGTGCCCGCATCGCGGGCGAGGCTGCGCAATTCGTCGAGCTCCGAATCGAAGCCGTTGGCGATGACGCCCCCATCCCGGAGCACCACCGGGGGATTTTCTACCAGGGCGCCTTGTAGCAGCGTTGCGAGCGCCTCCTGGGGGGCCAGGGCGTCCCTGAGCGCCGGGAGACGAGAAGGGGGCTCGGTCGCCTCAAGGGGCGGAAAATGGCCCTGGACCGCGGGCAGGGCCAGCAGTGCATCGCGCAACTTGGAAAGATCTCGAGGGGGGGCAGAGCCCAGCGCCACGCGGCTGAGGATGCGCTCCAGATCACCGATGCTTTTAAGCGTTGGCCGGAGGTTCTGATCCGGACCATCGAGGCGGGCGATGGCGGCCTGCCGGGCCAAGACTTCTTCCTGATCCCGGAGCGGGCGGTTCAGCCAGCGCAGGAGCAGCCGGCTTCCCATGGCCGTAGCCGTGGTGTCGAGCATGCGGAGGAGGGTGAACTGCCGCTCCCCAGTGATCTGCTGTTCGATTTCCAGGTTGCGCCGAGTGTGGGCATCCAGCAGCACGGCGTCGCTGCTACGCTCTCGGGAGAGCTCGGTAATGTGGGGCAAGGCGCTCTTTTGCGTGGCCTTCGCATAATCTAGAAGGGCCCCCGCGGCCCCCAGGGCCAGGGTCAAGTCTTCGGCTCCGAAACCGCTCAGGTCCCGGGTGCCCAGCTGCTCCAGCACCGCTCGGCGCCCGGCCTCTTCCTGAAACTGCCAAGGAGGGCGCCGGACCCCTTTCAACCCCCGAAGCGCAGGAGAGGCTTCTTCGGAAATGAGCACCTCCGCGGGCTGGAGCCGTCCCAGCTCGGCGGTGACGGCCTCCCAGCTGGCCACTTCCGTCACCGCAAAGCGTCCCGCGGACAAATCAAGCCAAGCCAGGCCGTAGGGTCGCGTGCCCTCCGGGGCGCTGGCGCCCTCGGCGATGGCCAGCAGTAGGCAATCTTGTCCGGCCTGAAGCAGCGCCTCGTCCGTGACCGTGCCCGGGGTGACGATACGCGTGACCTTCCGCTCCACGGGCCCCTTGCTCTGGGCCGGGTCCCCCACTTGCTCGCAGATCGCCACGGCTTCGCCTAGGCGGAGGAGCCGCGCCAGGTAGTTTTCTGCGGCGTGGTAAGGCACCCCGGCCATGGGGATGGGTTCGCCGGCGGACTGGCCCCGGGTGGTCAGGGTGATGTCGAGAAGTTCCGCAGCGCGCCGGGCGTCCTCATAGAACAGCTCGTAGAAGTCGCCCATGCGGTAAAAGAGCAGCACCTCCGGGTGCTCCGCCTTCAGAGCCAGATACTGCTGCATCATGGGCGTGTGTTGGGGCGATGCGGTCACGACGGCGGCGCCTAAGCTAGGGAAGCTGGGCAGTGAAGCACTGGCCTCCAGGACCGTCAACCAAGGCGCACGGACGCCGCCGATCGAACCCCCTTGGCAGGGCCGAAATCCCGTGATACTGTCTTTTCGTACAGTATTCAGCAAGTCCCCAGGGGGCGGGCCCGGCCTTGCATCGCAATGCCGATTTTCCCGTCCTAGAATGGGAGCTCAAGCGGCCCCGGCGGCCCCCTAACTCAAGACGAGGCAACACATGGCGATCATGGATAGCACGGGCAACAAGGATAAGGCGCTCTCCGCGGCGCTCTCGCAAATCGAGCGCCAGTTCGGCAAGGGCTCCATGATGCGCCTCGGTGACCGGGAGCAGGTCAGCATTCCGGCCATTTCCACGGGCTCCCTGGGGCTAGATATCGCCCTGGGTATTGGGGGGCTTCCCCGGGGTCGCATCGTCGAAATCTACGGCCCTGAATCCTCCGGTAAAACCACCTTAACGCTGCAGGTTATTGCTGAAGCGCAGAAGCTCGGGGGCACCTGTGCCTTCATCGACGCGGAACACGCGCTGGATCCCATCTATGCCGAAAACCTTGGGGTGAATACCGAAGACCTGCTTGTATCCCAGCCCGACACGGGGGAGCAGGCCCTCGAAATCTGCGACATGATCGTCCGCTCCGGTGCGGTGGATGTGGTGGTGGTCGATTCCGTCGCCGCGCTCACGCCGAAGGCGGAAATCGAAGGGGAGATGGGGGACGCGCACGTGGGGCTTCAGGCGCGGCTCATGAGCCAAGCGCTCCGGAAGATGACCGGTAACATCAAGAATTCCAACACCCTCGTCATCTTCATCAACCAGATTCGCATGAAGATCGGAGTCATGTTCGGCTCTCCGGAAACCACCACCGGGGGGAACGCGCTGAAGTTCTATTCCTCGGTCCGCCTGGACATCCGCCGCATTGGGGCTGTCAAGGAAGGGGATGAGGTGGTTGGTAACGAAACCCGGGTGAAGGTCGTTAAGAATAAGGTGGCGCCGCCCTTCCGCCAGGCCGAGTTCCAGGTCATGTATGGCAAGGGTACCTTCCAGCTTGGGGAGGTGATTGACCTGGGGGTGAAGCAGGGGCTCATCGACAAGTCTGGCGCGTGGTATGCCTACAAGGGCGACAAGATTGGCCAGGGCAAGAAGAATGCGGCCGATTACCTCGCGGAGCACACGGAGGTCGCTGAGGAAATCGAAGGGGCCATCCGCGAGGCGCTGCTGCCGAAACCGCGCCGCGCACCAGAGGCCGTAGACGTTTCCGCACCCCCCGCTGCTGATTTTGGCTAGCGCTACGCATTTAGCGCTCAGGTAAGATGGGGGAAGCTGCGTCTGCCCTTCGAGAGGCCGCCCTGCGGCTTCTCGCTCGCCGGGAACACAGCCAGCGGGAGCTGGCTCAAAAGCTTCGTAAGCGCTTCCCGGAGGTGCCCGGGGAGCAACTCGAGGCCGAGCTCAAAGCCCTCGCTGAGGCGGGCTATCAATCCGATGCGCGGCGCCAGGCCTCCCTAATCCGCCAGGCAGAACTTCGGGGTCAGGGGCCTGGGCGCCTGGGCGCAAAGCTTCGGGCGGAGGGCTTGCCTCCGCCGGAAACCCCCGAGGACCCTACCGCACTCGAGGCTCGCCTTGCTGCCCTTCAGCAGCAGCGCTTTGGCGGTGCCCCAGCGGATGCCAAAGCCTGGCAGAAGCAGGCCCGGTTCTTCGCCTATCGCGGCTTTCCCCCGGGGCTTATTCGCCGCTGCCTTGGGGAGATTCCCTGGGGGGATTCGGAGGCCTAAAGCGCTTTTTCTGCGTTCCCGGGTGCCCAAGGCATAGCGTATACTGCGCGGCTGCCCGGGCAGCGCCTTCCGCGCTGCGTTGCTGATCCCCAAGCGCTGGAGTCGCCATGAAAAGCGCGGACATTCGCCGCACCTTCCTTGAGTTTTTTCAAGAGCACGGCCATGAGATCGTGCCGAGCAGCCCCCTCGTGCCCGGGAACGACCCCACCCTGCTGTTTACCAACGCGGGCATGGTGCAGTTCAAGGACGTGTTCACGGGGCGGGAGCAGCGGAGCTATCAACGCGCTGTCACCAGCCAGCGCTGCGTGCGAGCTGGGGGCAAGCACAACGATCTTGAGAATGTTGGTTACACCGCACGTCACCACACCTTCTTTGAAATGCTGGGGAATTTCTCCTTTGGCGATTACTTTAAGCACGATGCAATTCGCTTTGCCTGGACGCTGCTGACGGAACGCTTTGGCCTACCGGCGGAAAAGCTCTGGGTGACGGTCCACGACAGCGACGACGAGGCAGAGCAGATCTGGCGCGACGAGATCGGCGTGCCCGCTGATCGCATCACCCGCATGGGCGATAAGGACAACTTCTGGTCCATGGGGGACACGGGCCCCTGCGGTCCCTGTTCAGAGATCTTCTACGACCATGGCCCCGACGTATGGGGTGGCCCCCCGGGCACGCCGGAGGAAGACGGCGATCGCTACGTCGAGATTTGGAATCTGGTGTTTATGCAGTTTGAGCGCAGCGCCGACGGCACCATGACGCCTCTGCCGCGCCCGAGCGTTGATACGGGCATGGGCCTCGAGCGCGTCGCCGCCGTGCTGCAGGGCGTGCACAGCAATTACGAGATTGACCTTTTCCAAGCGCTTATCGCTGCCGCAGCCCAGGCCACGGGCGCTGACGCCGCCAACCCCGACCAGCTGCCCTCGCTACGGGTGATCGCGGATCATATTCGGTCTGCTGCCTTTTTGGTCACGGACGGGGTGGTGCCCAGCAACGAAGGTCGGGGCTATGTGTTGCGGCGCATTATCCGCCGGGCTCTGCGCCACGGACACAAGCTGGGCTGCGAGCGCGCGTTCTTTCATCATCTCGTCGCGCCGCTGGCCCAGGAAATGGGGGCCGCCCACGAGGCCCTGGCCGCACAGCAGGCTCGGGTGGCGCAAATCCTGGAGCAGGAAGAGGCGCAGTTTGCCCGCACCCTGGCTCAGGGCATGACCGTTTTGGAAGGGGAGCTTGCGACCCTCTCGAGCAAGGAAATCCCCGGTGACGTGGTCTTTAAGCTCTACGATACCTACGGCTTTCCCGTGGACTTGACCGCCGATATCGCCCGGGAACGGGACCTCACCCTAGATGAAGCGGGGTTCGAGGCAGCCATGGCCGACCAGCGTGCCCGGGCCCGCTCCGCCAGCCGCTTTGCCGCTGCGACGGAAGCGGAGCTGGAGGTCGCTGGGCAGGTGGAATTCCGGGGCTATGAGGTGCCCACAGCCCAGGGCGCGGTCACGGGCCTCTTCCGGCGTACGGAAGCGGGGCT
>Ga0255780_10000686_pt1 | contig 32024 bp, 23 predicted proteins | sample 071ome_32_FD_179978 | JGI IMG/M metagenome (GOLD analysis project Ga0255780, IMG submission 179978) | Coastal salt marsh microbial communities from the Groves Creek Marsh, Skidaway Island, Georgia - 071405AT metaG (version 2) | ecosystem: Environmental > Aquatic > Marine > Intertidal zone >... | reverse complement strand
TCCACCACGCGTTGCGAGTAGCCCCATTCGTTGTCATACCACGCGACAACCTTCAACATGTCGTCACCCATGACCATGGTGAGCGCGGCGTCGATCGTCGTGGAGACGTCCGAGCATCGGAAGTCGCAGGACACGAGCGGCTCGTCAGCGACAGCCAAGATGCCCTTGAGCTTGCCGTTGGCAGCCTCGCGGAAGGCGGCGTTGACTTCGTCGGCGGTGACCTTCTTGGAGGTTTGGATGACCAAATCGACGACGGAGACGTTCGGCGTCGGCACGCGGAGCGCGATACCGTTGAGCTTACCCTTGAGTTGCGGGAGCACGAGCGCGACAGCCTTGGCGGCACCGGTGGAGGTCGGCACAATGTTCAAGGCAGCGGCACGAGCACGGCGCAAGTCACGGTGGGACGCATCGAGGATGCGCTGGTCACCAGTGTAAGAGTGGGTGGTGGTCATCAAACCCTTGACGAGACCAAACTTTTCGTCGAGCACCTTGACGAACGGCGCGAGACCGTTGGTGGTGCAGGACGCGTTGGAAATGATCTTGTCGGTGTTCTTGTATTGGTCAGCGTTGACACCGAGCACGTAGGTCGGGATGTCGTCACCCTTGGCCGGGGCGGTGATCACAACCTTCTTGGCACCCGCGGTGAGGTGCTTGGAGGCGCCCGGGGTGTCGATGAAGACGCCGGTACCTTCAATGACAATGTCGACACCGAGAGCCGCCCACGGGAGTTGGAGCGGGTCACGGGAGGAAACAATTTCGATCACCTTGCCGTCGATGGAGATGTGGGTGTCGTCGACAATCTTGACATCGGCTTCAAAGGTGCCGAGGACAGAGTCGTACTTGACCAAGTGGGAGGCTTGCTTGACTCCGCCAGAGTCGTTGATGGCGACAATGTCGAGCATCGTGTTGGCGCGTCCGTGCCAGCAGCGCAAGAAGTTGCGGCCAATGCGGCCGAAACCGTTGATGGCAACCTTGCAGGTCTTGCCCTTCATGGAGGCAACGGTCTTGGCGCCAGTCGCCTTGGTGGCGGTTTGGCGCTGGACGCGACCGGCGAAGGTTTGTTCCGCCTTGGTCGGGAGAGTCGTGGATGTGAGGCCAGAGAAAGACTGCGTTCGCGAAGACGGGGGGTGATAAACGAGCGTTCGGTCAGTACGTCGAAAAGATTCGTTCGCGTCCTCGTCCTCGTCCTCGTGAAACCGAGATTGTTTTTCAGACGGAGCGTCGAGCCGCGCTCGAGAGTAGGAAAATACACATTGACGAGTCACGATTCGTCAAACGGCATCATGGTCGATTGGAAATCCAAGAAGAAAAAATCCACGCGACGACGACCAAGGGCTGACGAAGGGCTGACGTGTGCGCGCGGGCGAACCCAACCCGACCCGACCCGCGGGTGGGCGCGCGCGTTCGCCGTCCCCGCCGTCCCCCGTCGCCGCCGTCCGAGGACGACACCGGGGGAAAACGGACGAAGAGAAATATCACCCATCCGAATCCAACGCGACGACGCGACGACGCGTCTTCGACGCCCCGATCGATCGCCGATCGATCGATCGCGGACCGATCGCGGACCGATCGCGTCATCATCACCCGCGAAACCCCGGGCGAGGGGTGGTTCGTCTCGTCGTCGAACGACGGACGGGACGCGCGCGCGACGGCGCGATCGTCCTCCCTTCCCTCGCCGACGGCGCGGGGTGAAAAGATGACCCGCATCGGTCGTCGTCACCGAAACGAACCGTCGTCGTCGGGCATCGGGCGCGTCGTCGTCGGGGATTCCCCCCATCGCCGATGATGGTGATGATGATGATGGGGCTCTCGAGGAATCCACGCCGCGAGCTTTATACCCCGTCCCCGTCGTCCGTCGTCCGTGGTTCTCTCTCCTCTGTTTTTCCATCGAACTATTCGCCGTCGCGCGGTCGCGGTCTCATCGTCGCGCGGTCGAGGTCGCACGCACCATCGTCGGCTCTTTACGTGTACGGGAGTGTCGCGCGCCCGCGACGTCGCGACCGAGACCGCTCGTCCCATCCATCTATCGTCATCCATCCGATCCGTCCGATCTATCTATCCATCCGTCCGATCTAACCGACCCGAAAATCGGATCCTGTCGCCCGGTGTATTGTATTGTACTGTGTACAAGTACTATGTAAGTGGATTGATGGTGTTCACTGGTGTGCGCTACAAGTACGTAGTGCGTAAAGAGAACCCGCGCGTCCTATGTATATCGTGCCTGTACACATGACGGGGTTCACCGACGAGTCATGAATCGTGCACACGTACACACACACACACGCACGACGTCGTCACGACGTCGTCGAATTTCGAGAGGCGAAACGTCGAACCGCGACGCGGGGGACGGGCGAGAGCGCGCGCGCGGCGACGGCGACGGCGACGGCGACGGGCGACCGAGTGGGTGCGTTGAACCGCCCGCGCGTGGTTTCTCGCATCGCGTCGCGCGTCGTCCGGTGAGGGCGCGTCGCGTCCGGCATCCATCGTCCATCGTCCATCGTCTCGGCGGCGTGACGTCGACGCTTTTCTCCCGACGCATCGGATCGGGCGCCGCACGTCGCGTCCCGCGGGCGAGGAAAGCGCGGGCGGTAGTCGCGTGAGTCGTGGACGAAACGAAGGGTGTTTCGTCGACGAGAGGAGGCGGACGCGGCGCGGGATCGCGCCGACGAACGACGGAGGACGGAGGAGGACGCGGGACCGCCGGCGACTCGGATGGCGACTCGGATGGCGTCCGTGGGCGCGGACGCGGGGAACGGACGGGCGACGTCGGCGTCAGGGGCGACGACGAGCGGTGGATACGGATCGATTTCTGATAGGCGGCGCTCGGTGGATGATCCGGTGCGGGCGAGCGACGTGCACGTGCTCGTGGTGGACGACGAACGCATCTGTCGAACGGTGACGTCTCGGCTGCTGAGAAACTGCGGATACAGGGTGACGACGGCGCAGAGCGGGGCGGAGGCGTTGGAGCTGTTACGACGGGGGACAGAGTTTCATCTCTTGTTGACGGACGTGATGATGCCGGGAATAGATGGACCGGCGTTGCTGCAGTTGGTGCGTAACGACGAGCGGCTGAGAGACATGCCAGTCATCATGATGAGCGCCAACGAGCACAGCGAGACGGTTTTCCGGTGCATTCAATACGGGGCGGAGGATTATTTGCTAAAACCCGTGAGTAAGAAAGCGGTGAAACACATGTGGCAGCACGTGTGGCGGAGAAACCAGCTGTCGCTCGCGAGAGCGGTGCCGAGATACGAAAACGGAGAGGAGATTCACGAGGAGGAGGACAGAGGGGAGATGGTGCACGGCGTGCCGGCTGTGCCGCAGCACGACGCTGAGCACGATGGTGTCATCGTTGATGAGGACGACGACAGCCACGAAAACCACGGGGTCATCGTGCATCACGGATTACACGGAGATGACATGGGCGATTCACCGGAGGCCAAGGCGAAGATGAGAATGGTGGACGCCGAGTCGGCGCAGCGCGTCGGCGAACGTCTCGGTTCGAATGGAGCCGTGAATGCGCTCGCTGGCGCCGGGGCTCTTCGTTTGAAAAATTCTTCAGTCTCGATGACTGATGTGGATAGCACCGGGATGCCATCGAGCGAGGTTGAGATGCATCAGCAACGGGTTCCAGAGCAGACGCGCCGAGCGCTGCCTCCGCCGCTGTGCGGTTTCCATTCCTCCTCCTCGACGCGCGTCCTGCGCGAGTGGCTCGACGATGAAACCTCCGGTGCGCAAAATACTTCATTAGAGGATCGTCTGCACGTCGCCGCCCAGTTGGCTGCGTTCGTGGAACTCAACCAGTCTCGGTGTGTTTCGTCCGTCGACATGTTTGACGCCGGAAGACTCGAAATTAGCCCTCAAGGCGCCATCTCGTTTGCGTCGCCTGTCGCTGATCGTAACGCCTCCGCCTCCGCGGCTGATGACGACGCCGATGACAATGTCGCACCGTTTAGCGAGCTCGCTCGCGAGCTCGGAAGAAAAGAACTCGAGTTTGTGCTTGGATTGATTTGTCTCAACATGTTCTTCCCGAGGGTGTTTGTCGACATGTACGAATCCAAAGACGGCGACTCGGCGCTCGACAAGGTTGTCTCCATGACGGGCTTTGCGCAATCCATGAAGGCTCACATCGATGTCGCCACCATCGTTGTTTCAATGCTGAAAGAAGACTCGAATCGTCTCAGCGCCAAGCATGCGAGCGTGCAATTCCAGAGACTCGCGGGTGAAGCTCGCTCGAGCGGGGTTGAGTCGGAGGCGCGCGTCGAATCGTTGAAGCGCTTGGAGATCATTTTGGAAACTCTGCGCACTGCGCGTGAGTCACAATCGAACGAGTTATCGTCTTCACTTAAAGTTCTAGGCGTGCTTCTCTGTGAGATTGGCGTGAAGGACGTAGGAGACGCTTCGCAGAAGCGGGATCGTTCGTCATCACCGAGCCTGGGCGATAGCCCGACGCTCAAGAGGGCTCGAACAGAGCTCGCCGAGAGCGCGACCAACGTAGCGAACCTCTGCGTTGATGACAAAGAAGCTTCCGTCCTCTGTTATGACGAAGAGAACATCGCCTTGAACGACCTCAAAGCCACGGTCAAGTCCGCATTCAGATCTGCAAAGACGCTAGAAAAGAATGTGTTCGCTGATTTGGAACGAAGTTTGTTTGCCAAGAGCGCGCGAGCTGCGGCGGCGAAGATTAGCGGTGAATCCGCGCCCGAATCGGACTCGAAATGGCTGAAACAGATGGTGGAAACCACGGGCGGGGGTTCTTTAGTGAGCGATGCTCTCGAAAGTTTCGAGCTAGACCTCTGCTCCGTCACTCGCGAGGTTTCAATCAGGCGATGCGCGTCCATCGGCGGCGACTTTGCCGACTTTGCGGCAAACAATTCAATGGTGTGCTGTGCGAGCTGGGATAGAGACGGCGAACTTTTCGCTACCGCTGGGACGAGTAAATCTATATGTGTGTATGATTCGAGCGCTGTCATGCAAATGGGCGCCCGGGTACACTGTCCAGCCGTCGAATTTGAAGCTCAAGCCAAGGTGTCGGCGCTCTCGTGCAACCCGTACGTCAAGCAATCACTCGCCTCTGGAGACTACCAAGGGGTCGTTCAACTTTGGGATGTGAACAGAGAAAAATCCGTCTGGGAAAACCCAACCCATCGGAGACGCGTGTGGAGCATCGATTTCAGCGGCGTGGATCCCACGAGACTTGCGAGCGCGTCGGACGACGGCTCCGTGCGCGTGTACTCGACGACGACGAAGGAGTCGATTTGCACCTTGCAAAATCGTGCCAACGTGTGCTCGGTCAAGTTTCATCCTTCGAACGCGCACATCCTCGCAATCGGCAGCGCCGATCACAGGCTCATGTGCTACGATTTGCGACAGCCAAACACGCCCATGCTTTCGCTTCAAGGTCACCGCAAGGCGGTTTCTTACGTTCGCTGGATTGGAGACGAAATCATCTCCGCCTCTACTGACAACACGCTCAAGCTCTGGGATATTAAATGCGGCGATCCTAGACGGATGTGCGTTCGAACGTACACGGGGCACACGAACGAAAAGAACTTTGTCGGCCTCAGCGTGAGCCAAGACGGTTACATTGCGTGCGGATCGGAGGACAACGTCGTGCACGTATATTCCAAGCATTCATCAGTACCCGTGGCGCAGTACGCTTTCAACGACAAAGTGAACGGATTTACGAGCAACAGACGCGACAAGGGCGGATTTATTTCATCCGTTGCGTGGTCACCAGACTCTAAACACCTTCTCGCGGCAAACTCTCGCGGGCACCTCAAGATTCTTCAGCTGAGCAAGGCGTAGCGTTAGACGCGACGCAATGCCCAAGTAACTTTTCTTTTTCACACCTGTATACCATCATCTTTAAGTTTAGTAGCGTGAGTCACACAGGAGTAGACTTTATTATTACCATTACATTTTATCAGACACATCAGACACATTCGTCTCATCAGTACGGACGAGACCTGTCTCCGTAGCCGCCACCGCCTCTGCCTCCGTAGCGGCCTCCCCCGCCTCTGTCTCCGTACCCGCCGCCTCTATCTCCGTACCGACCTCCACCGCCTCCGCGTCCTCCGCTGTGGTGCGAAGGCGGCGGCGGCGCGCGGTCCGTCTTTGGTTTGCTCTGAGCGATGGAAACGTGAAGCTTTTTGCCGTTGAACTCGTACCCGTTGTAAAATTCAGGAGCGCTCTGCGCGGCGTGTGGGTCGTCGTACGTGATGACAGCCTCATCCTTCTTGTTTCCTTGTTCGTCCCGGTAAATCTTCACCGCAAACGGCCAATCCTCGGGGTACCCAGTCTTCTGTCGAACCCTGGATATGATTCCAATTCCGCAAAACACCTCTCTCAGGTCGTCCTCGCTCGTGCTCTCCGCGTCGAACCCTTTAATGAAGATTCTATTCGTCGTATCCTCCAACCCATCGAGAAGCCATCCACCCTGCGCCGCGCGTTCCGCCTCGCGCAATTCTTTGCTCTTCCCCGCACCGCATCTCTTACACGACTTTCTCCACGAAAAATTGCTGTTCCCGCACTCGCACCTCCAGTCGGCGTCTGGGTCGAATTTCGGCTTTTCCCGCTCGTCGGACCCACCACCAGAGCCGCCTCCGCCTCCGCCTCCGCCGCCGCCGAACCGCGGTCGCCCACCACCGCCACCGCGATCGTCCCTATCCCGATCTCCACCGTACCGCGATCCTCCGCGGTCGTACCCGTCGTCCCGTCTTCGATCTCGATCTCGATCCCGGTCCCCACCGTAACCTCCTCCTCTGTCGTCCCGTCCACCGAATCTCCGTCCACGGTCGTCCCGGTCGTCGTATCGTCGACCACCGGATCGATCGTCGTATCCTCCACGATCACCGCCGTATCCCATCGTCGTCGTCGTCGTCGTCGTCGTCGCGTACGCACGTCGTCGTCGTCGTCTGGAGTTTGCATTTGCGATTTTTGCGTTTTGCCTCCACACAATCCTCGAGTAATGACTCGTCAAAGTTGAACCCGTGACCCACCCGGCGGCTGCGGAAGCGCACGGAAAGTGGAGCGATTACGAGCGGACCTCTCGCCCGGGGTGATCGGCGTCGTCAAACACGCCCGCGCGACGCACGAGTGGATAAAACGAACGGAGAAACACCGAAATCATGGCGCCTCTCGAACTCTTGGGCATGGGAAACCCGCTCTTGGACATCTCCGTCGTCGTCAAGGATGACGCGCTGTTGGATAAGTATGATCTTAAACTGAACAACGCGATCTTGGCTGAGGAGAAACACGCGCCGTTGTACGAGGAGATGACGGCGAACCACGAAGTGGAGTACATCGCCGGTGGGGCGACGCAAAACTCGATTCGTGTGGCGCAGTGGATGCTTCAAAAAGAGGGTGCGACGGCGTACATGGGATGCGTCGGGGAGGACAAGTTTTCTACGCAGATGCGAGCGTCGTGCGAAGCGGACGGTGTGAAGACCAATTACATGGTTGATGCGTCCACGCCGACGGGTACGTGCGCGGTGATTGTGAAGGATGGTGAGCGTTCGTTGTGCGCGGCGTTGAACGCGGCGAATAACTACAAGGCGTCTCACCTCGACGAGCCGAGCAACTTTGCGCTCGTGGAACAAGCCAAGTTTTACTACATGGCTGGTTTCTTCATGACGGTGAGCCCGGAGAGCATCATGCGCGTCGCCAAGCACGCGTGCGAAAACAAGAAGACGTTCATGATGAACCTCAGCGCGCCGTTCTTGATGCAAGTGCCGCCGTTCCTCGCGACGCTCATGGAGGCGTTGCCGTACGTCGACATTCTCTTCGGTAACGAATCCGAAGCGCTCACCTTTGCTGAATCCCAACAGTGGGACACCAAGGATATCAAGGAGATTGCGCTTAAGATCTCCGCCATGCCGGTCGCCGAGGGTAAGCCGTCCCGTACCGTCGTCATCACCCAAGGTTGCGACCCGACTGTCGTCGCTCGCGACGGTTCCGCCACCGAGTACGCCGTCATCCCGCTCGCCAAGGAGGACTTGGTTGACACCAACGGCGCCGGCGATGCCTTTGTCGGTGGTTTCATCTCTCAGCTCGTCCAAGGTTCGGACGTTGCCAAGTGCTGCGCCGCGGGTAACTACGCCGCTAACAAGATTATCCAAGAGTCTGGCTGCAAGTGCCCGGGCAAGCCGGATTTCACGGCGTAAGTGCGTCAGCGTTTTCGGAGCGGTGGAGAAGGATATACATAGAGATTTTTGCACACGTTGTTAATTCATTTATTCGTATCATCTACAGTACAGTCTGCGGCTTTCGCGCGTCTAATAAGTTTTGCTATTTTCCTCGCTTTCATTGAACGGGCGACACCGGCATCGGCGACGCGCTCATCGTCGGTGCGGGCGCTCTCGGCGCCGGAATCGGCGGAGGCGAACCATCCACGGCGTTCCATGTGTATACCATCTCATCCCAGCCGCAGGAGGCGACCAAACCCTCCACCAGGCACGACGCGTCGAGCCCGACGGCAAATTCGGTGTGATGCGCCCAGCGGTTTAACAACGGCGTCGGCGCCTTCCAGTCCCACATCCCCACCGTCATGTCGTAGGAGCACGTATACACCACATTCTCAGCGTGGGGAGAAAATTTGACGCGTCTCACTGCGTAATCGTGACCCACGAGCGTTTGAAGCTCTCTAGACGGATTTCTAATGTCCCACAGGCGAACGGTTTTGTCGACGCTCCCCGTGGCGATTACGCAATCGTTCCACTTGTTCCAATCGCAGCACAACGCCTCATACTCGTGCACTGGAACGCTCAACGTCGCATGAGGCTGTCGCAAATCCCATATCTTCAATAAACAGTCTCCAGATGCGCTCGCAAAGATGTCCGCGTGGTGCGGGCTCCACTCCGCCGCGTACACGCAGTACGCGTGTTCCGCGAACGTTCGCAGGCTCGCCCCGGCTTCGACGCTCCACAGTTTGATTGTGTCGTCCCAAGACGCCGTTAAAAACGTATCTCGCGCACCCGCAATGTTCCACGACGCCGAGTACACCTCGTGCGTGTGTTCGTGGTAACTCCGCAACGGATTCATCGCCGCTCCCGCGGCTACGTCCCACACCTTCACCGACCCGTCGCCGCACGACGACACCAGCACGCTCTCGTGCGATTCGCTCCACGCGCAGTCGTACAACCCATCTCGCGTGTGAAACCGGCACACCTCGACGAACGCCCCCGTGACCGGGTCCACGTCACCGATGATCTGCGCCCCGTTTCCGATGATTCCAAAGTTTTGTGCGCTCGCGACGGCGATTCGCGTTGGATTGAACGGGGAAAACTTGACGGTGTAGCCGTTAAAACCGACGGTGCGGTACGACGACGGCGCCATGGACCCGCGCGGCGGGGGACGGGGGCGGAGACGGCTCTCTCCCGCGCGCGTCGCGTTCTGACGCCCCCTTCACCAGAGTGTGAGTGGAAAACGGTTGGAAAGGTTGAGACGAACACGGGCTGGGTCGGGGCTACAGTTCTACTTGACAATGGTACTAATAATAACGATGCGAGTCTACGCGCGCACGCTGAGGCTAGTGAGCTGCGCGGTGATTTGTTCCGAGACCGCCTTGCCGTCTTGTCGCGTTAAATCGCCCTCTGGATTGACGTCGACGAGGGGCGCGTCTAAAAACTCGCTCGGAATGTGTTCGGCGCAGCGGGCAATGTGCGCGCTAAAGGGAACGAACGGAGGAGTCTCCGCGTCTAATGGATAGTGTGTGTCTAACAGAGCGTCGGCGGCTTTGCGAAAAGTGCGACCGCCGACTGAGGTGCCGTAGGTGATGCCGTCGATGGATTTGAAGAGTTTACGCGCCCACTGTTTGCGCGACTTGGCGTCGAAAAAGTCGTCTCCACCCTTTTCAGCGTACGCTCGGTCGCCGTACTCGCCGTACTCGCGAATGACTGAACGTCTCGTGTGCGGTGGAACGCGTTGTTCTTCGCCGAATATCAACCGATCGACGTCCGCTAACAGACACGGATGCTTGTAAAAAGCGCGTCCCATCATCACGCCAGCCAATTTGCCTCCTTCTCTGTCGAGCAATTCCTTTGCGTGCGTCACCGAGTTGACGCCGCCGTTTAGCGTAAAGTCCGTCTTCGCAAAGTCATCACACAGAGCGAACACTTCGTCGTATCGCAGAGGTGGAACCTTTCTATTCGCGTCGGGGTTGAGCCCGCCCATGACGGCGCATCGCGCGTGCACGATGAAGTGATCCACGCCCGACGCCTCCTTAATCTTATCCACGAAATCCACGACGTAATCGTAACAGTCCGTGTCTTCCTCCTTGGTCATAGTCTTATCGTACCGCACCCCTAACCTGTGTTTAATCGTAATCTTCGCGTCCACAGCCTCCGCCATGCGCCGGGCGCACTCCGCCGTCAGCTCTGCGTCCAGCATCATCGCCGCGCCGAAACACTTTTCACTCTCACCCTTCCCACACACCCTCTCGCTCGGACACCCGCAGTTCAAGTTGACCTCATCGTACCCGTACTCATCCGCGCACACCACCGCCGCCTTTGCCAACTCTCCCGGGTCAGACCCTCCCAACTGCGCCGTGCACAGCGCCTCTGCCCTCCGCATCGTGTTCGACGCGTTGCGCGTCACCGCGTCGTGGTGCGCCATCTCCGTCCACAACCGCGCCCGTTTCGACATCATCCTGCACAGCGTCCGATAGTGCGGACCCGTGACGTCCAATCCCGGCGCGACGGACAACCGAGATCCATCCGTCGCCCCCATCCTCGCCGTTTTCGTTTCGACACCTGGAAACGAGTGAAAGAAACGAACCGAACGAAACCGAACGACGAGACTCGTCCTCTCGACCGCGAGTCCGCGTCGACCGAGGCGAAACGAGCGAGAGCCCGCGCTCTCCTTCTTCGTCGACGCGCGTCGCCCGACGACGACGACGACGACGAAGGACGCGCTCTGACGCGAATGTAAAAGTGAAACTCTGAAACTCTGACGCGCGTGAAAGCAAGTGTCATACACTGTTTGTACATACAAAAACTCTGGCGGCTGGCGAAACCGACCACTTTAGAGCCAAGGACAACGTCACGCGCGCGGGCACACTCGCGCGCGGACTCGCGGACGCACGAAGGACGACGACCGCGCTCGCGATGACGACGATGAATCCGACGACGATGGCGCACCGCGCGGCGCCTCCGGCGAGCGCGCGCACGTCCACGTCGCGATCGACGACGCGCGGCGCGACGATCGTCGCCAGGGCGAGAATCAACCCGAAAGAGCCGTGGTGGGAGAAAAACTCTGCGCCGAACATGTTCGAGTGCGAGGACACGGGGACGTTTTTAAACTTGTTGGTGCGTGCGTCGCGAATGGTGTTTTCGTTTCTTCTCTCTGTTTTTTTTTGTTCCTAGTCTCTCGTCGCGCGCGCGGTTCGGGGTCTCGCCTCGCCTTTGTTCGTCCGCGCGCGGTTCCCTCGTCGAAACGGTTCCGGCCGGTCGCTCTTCTGGTGCTGACGTCTTTGCGTCGTCTCTTTCCTAAACGCAGAACGAACACTCGGATAAACTCGTGGTGGTGGATGTCTACGCCCGCTGGTGCGGGGCGTGTCGCGCGTTGTACCCCAAGCTTTGCAAGATTGCCAACGAGTACCCGGACGTCGTCTTCGTCAAGGTCAACTTTGACGAAAACAAAGACTTGTGCAAGTCTCTCGGCGTCAAGGTTTTACCCTATTTCAAGCTCTACCGCGGAACCGAAGGGTGCGTCGCCCAATTCTCCGCCAGCATCGCCAAGATTAAGCTTCTCAGGGCTGCTCTCGTGGAGCACTCCGCCGAGAGGTGTTCGCTCGTCCCGAACCAAACCGTCCACTACGACGATTTGGACGACTTGCGCGAGCTCGAGGGGCTCACCGAAGAGGAGAAGAAGGAGGCTGAGCCCACCGCCGTGCCGTGAGACGGGCGGGCTCGTCGGTCGGTTTGCATCGTTATTTTTATTCCCGCGCGCTCCCTTGGTCGTTCACGCGACGGCTTGAACCATCAACCATCAGTCAAAGTTGTCACTCAGAGTCAATCACTTTTTTGTAACACACGAACGCACACACGCACACACACACGCACGATCGGCGTGAAACTTGAAACCGCTCCTCACTCCCAGTCGCGGGAGAAGGACGGAATCGCGCGCGATGGACGCGACCATGCAGACCGTCGATGAGGGCGCGCACGCGGCGTCGTCGTCGAGGGACGCCGACGACGCGGCGTCGTCGTGTCAACACAATTACGTCGTCACGGTGCGTGCGCTTGGATTTTGGATTTTGGATTTTAGATTACGTCTTGGAACACGGCCGACCGGACGATCGCGCGGTGCTTCGGTGTGAACGAACGACTGACGAACGCGTCTGGTTTTATTTTCGCTCGTCGCGGTGAGCGCAGGCACAGAAACCGACGGTGGTGACGCACTCGTGCGTGGGGAACTTTACGTCGAGCGAGGCGTTGGATTTGATCGTGGCGAAGAGCACGAGGTTGGAGGTGTATAGACTGACGGCGAACGGGTTGAAGCCGATGTTGGACGTCCCGTTGTATGGAAGAGTGGCGACCATGTCGCTGTGTAAGGGACACGCGGGAACGGGTGGGAAGAGTCGGTTGTTTTTTACGACGGAGAGGTACGGCTTTTCGGTGCTGTCGTACGACGAAAAGACAGAGGAACTCAAGACGGAGGCGTTCGGGGACGTTCGGGACAACATTGGGAGACCGGCGGAGAATGGGCAGATTGGGGTTGTCGATGAAGCGGGTCGGGCGATCGGTTTGCAGCTCTACGATGGGTTGTTCAAGGTTATACCGGCTGAGGAAAAAGGGAGTTTCAAGGAGGCTTTTAACATTCGGTTGGAGGAGCTTCAGGTGATTGATATTCAGTTTTTACACGGTACGCCAAAGCCGACGATTGCCGTCTTGTACAAGGACATGAAGGATGCGGTGCACATTAAAACGTACGAGATTGGTATCCGGGAGAAGGAGTTTCTCTCTTCGCCGTGGGCCATGAATGATTTGGACAGAGGCTCGAGCATCATCATTCCGGTGCCGGCGCCGCTCGGAGGCGTCGTTGTCTTGGGCGAACAAACGATTGTTTACCTGAACAAAACGGACGCGGACCCGGAGATTAGGATCAAACCTATCAGTACGCCTCATTTCGTGAACATTGTCTCCTACGGAGCGATCGATCCGGACGGTTCGAGGTACCTATTGGGCGATCACGATGGGACGCTCTACATGCTCGTCGTGAAGAGCGACGGGCAACGCGTGCAAAAGTTGAGCCTGGAACGTCTCGGCGAGACATCCATCGCCAGCACGCTCAACTACCTCGATAATGGCGTCGTGTACGTCGGAAGCGCCTTTGGTAACTCGCAGCTCATCAAGTTGCACGCGGAGCAGTGCGGCGTGGATTCGAGAGGCAATCCCACGTATGTCGAAGTTTTAGAAGAATTCATCAATCTCGGTCCAATCGTTGACATGTGCGTCGTGGACCTGGAGCGTCACGGGCAAGGGCAGGTAGTGACGTGTAGCGGTGCGTTTAAGGATGGTAGCCTGCGCGTGGTGAGGAACGGGATCGGTATCGACGAGCAAGCAGTGATCCAACTGCCGGGCGTCAAGGGACTCTTCTCGCTCAAGGATAGCGACGACAGTCAGGTTGACAAGTATTTAGTCGTTACATTCGTCAACGAGACGCGCATTTTGGGTTTCCTCGACGATAGCGATACATTAGATGAAACAGAAATCGCCGGTTTTAACGCAGAGGCGCAAACCTTGTGCTGTGGAAACATGGTTGGGAACACGATTGTGCAGGCGACTCAAGAGAGCGTTCGGCTCGTCTCCACGTCTGACGGCAAACTGCTCGACGAATGGAAACCGGATGACGGTTCTGCGATTCTTTCTGCAAAGTCAAACCCAACACAAATAGTTGTATCGTCTGATGGAGGCAAACTGTTTAGTCTGAGTGCGGCCAAGGGAAAGCTCAAGTTCGTCGCCAGTACCGTCTTTGATCAAGAAATCGCGTGCTTGGATTGTACCCCGATGAACGATGGAACGAGCTCACCGATTTGTGCCGTTGGTCTTTGGTCTATGGAAATCGTCGTCGCTTCCATGAGTGATTTGAAAACCATCACTAGAGAGAGCATGGACGAAGAGGTCATTCCGAGATCAACGCTCTTGTGTTCCTTTGAGGACATTCCGTACCTCCTCATCGGCCTCGGGGATGGTCAACTCGTCACGTATCTCCTCGACGAGAAGACGGGCGCACTGAGCGGGCGCAAAAAGTTGAGCCTTGGTTCGCAGCCCATCTCGCTGCAAACTTTCAAGAGTCACTCGACGACGTCCGTTTTTGCCGCCTCGGATCGACCGACTGTGATTTACAGCAACAACAAGAAGCTCATCTACTCGAATGTCAATGTGCAAGAGGTGCTGCACGCGTGTCCGCTGAGCTGCAACGCGTTCCCCGACGCGCTCGCGCTCGCGAGCGAGGAAGAACTCACGATTGGTGGCATCGATGACATTCAAAAGCTCCACATCAGAAGCATCCCGCTCGGCGCACAACCGAGAAGGATTGCGTATCAGCCAGAGACAAAGACGTACGCGGTGGTTGTTGACGACGAGTCGCCGACCACGGCCGAGACACAAGTTTTCGTCAAGCTGTTCAACGAATGCTTCGACCAGCTCGCGCAGTTCCAGCTCGAAGAAAACGAGTTTGCGAGCGCGCTCAAGTCGGTTGAATTTGCCGGAGACTCAACGCACTATTACGCAGTCGGGACGGCAATTTCTTTGGAGAATGAAGACGAACCGTCGCGAGGGCGCATACTCATCTTGAAGGTTGAAGAAGACGCTCTCACGCTCGTCGCGGAGAAGGAAGTTCGCGGTGCAGTGTACAACCTGAACGAATTCAAGGGCAAGCTCCTCGCGGGGATCAACTCGAAGCTCGAATTGTTCCGGTGGAAGACTCCTACGGAGGATGACGGAAACGAGCTCGTCAACGAGTGCTCTCACCATGGCCACATCATAGCCTACTGCGTGGCGACGCGTGGAGATTGGATCCTCGTCGGTGATCTCATGAAGTCTGTGTCTTTATTGCTTTACAAGCCGGAAGAAGGCGCGATCGACGAGATGGCGAGAGATTTCAACGCCAATTGGATGACGGCGATTGAAATGTTTGACGACGACGAAACGTACCTGGGGGCGGAGAACAATTTGAACTTTTTCACCGTCGCTCGCAATTCGAACGCGATGACGGACGAGGAGCGAAGCCGCCTCGAGATAATCGGCGAGTACCACGTCGGCGAATTCGTCAACGTTTTTGCCCGCGGGTCTCTCGTCATGAGTCTTCGCGATGGCGACAGCGCGCACGTTCCGACGCTCCTCTTTGGCACTGGCAACGGCGTCGTCGGCGTCCTCGCCAGCCTCCCCAAGGATATCTACGACTTTACCGAAAGGCTCCAAACCTCCATGAACGTTCACGTCCAGGGTGTCGGCGGTTTAAAGCACGCCGACTGGCGTTCTTTCCGCCACGAACTCCGCGGCAAGAGCGAGCCCGCTCGCAACTTTGTCGACGGCGATTTGATTGAGTGCTTTCTCGATTTACGTCTCGAGCAACAGGACGCCATCGCCGCCGATCTCGCCCTCGACCGCGGTGAAATCATTCATCGCGTCGAGGAGCTCATTCGTCTCACGCACTAAATCTCGTAGCGCCAAAATGTAAAAAGAAGAAAAGACGAGGGCGTGAAAAGTGATCCTCTTCACCCGAAACCATCCATGATGACGTCACTAACCGACACGAACCATGGCGACCGCGATGCGCGCGGTGTTCATCCGAACCCCGACGCCGAGACGCGTCGCGACGCGGGCGCAGGGCGGTGGAAGCGAGGCCCCGGAACCCATGGAGGCGCCAAAGCTCACGAAGCGCGGGAAACCGATGCCGAAACCGCAAAAACCGCGACGACGCAAAGCGAAGACTGGTGGCAACCAAGGGGCGACGATGAAGGAAACGCCGAGCGCGGCGGACGTCGCGGCCGGGGATAGATTCGATGAGATCGTCGCCCGAGGTGGAATCGTCGTCGAGGTGTTCGTGCGAGCGGCGGGACCGAATCAGTGGTTCCCCGTCGGACCGCTGGCGGTGTTGTCCGCGAAGGCTATCAAGCGAGAGATTTGGGCGGCGGAGGAACCGTTGCGCAAGGCGGCGTTTAAGATGTACCCGGCGCTCGCGAAACCGCCAGCGTTCGGGCGAGTTGAGTATGGCTACCGGGAGCGCGACGAGGAAAAGAAGGTTTCTGAAGCGGATATTCGCGACGCCGCGGGTAAGAAGAATCCGTTTGACGACGTCATCTTGCTCACGCGCGAGGACGATTCGACCGAGTCGGAGAGCGAGGGGTTCTTTAGCAAGATTAAAAAGGCGCTCAACCCGTACGATGGTTAAATGCAACGCGCGTCGTTTTTTGCGTGTGCGTGGAAGAAATCTTTAATCGTGTGTAGAAGAAATGTGTCGTTGTTGAAATGATGAGTGGCGTCGCTAAGTAGGAACGTACGAGTCTAATCCTTTTCTCCCTTGTCTCGCTAATAACGCGGCGCCATACGCCGCCTCGTCGCGCTCCGATCGGACGACAGGAATACCACCCATCGCGCTGGACCGCATCGCGCTCCATGTGGCGTTTCTCGCGCCGCCACCCGCCGTGAAAACCTTTCTCGCGCCGCTCGACGCGCCGAGCTCTCTCATGCGTTCGTAACATCTCGCCTCGACGTTGGCGATAGATCCGAGAAGATTCGCCACAAACTGCGCGTCGTCGTTCGGTCTCGAAGACTCAACCATCGATGCCGCCTCGTCGACGCTCACGCCGAATCCGAGCATGACGCCCTCGAAATAATCTTCAGTCGGCTCGATGCCATCCTCGTCGATGCGCGCGCTGAGCTTCTCCAACTCGTCGTTACTGAAGAATCGCCTCAGTATCCACCCACCCAAATTCGAAGCACCACCGACGAGCCACCTTCCGTTCAACCGGTGCGAGTACACGCCCGCGCTCAAGTCGTCGACGCGCGCGTCAGAGATGAGCTTGAGCGCGAGCGTGCTGCCGAGACTCGTCGCGCATTCGCCGACGTCCATCGCTTGCGAAGCGACGAACGCGGCGACGCTGTCCGTTGTCCCAGCAATGACTTCACACGACGGCGAACACGCCAACCGGTCCGCGACATCGCTCCGCACCCGGCCAAAGGACGCGCCCGGCGCGAGCACCTCGCTCGGCAACATGTAACCGAATTCGGCGTCGCGCAACCACTTTGGAAACGCCTCCACACCCGGCGCCGGATCGAACCCAAGCTTGAGCGAGTTGTTAAAATCACTCACACCCATCCTACCGTGAAGCTGATACGCCAACCAATCCGCGTGATGCAACAGCGTCGCTCGAGATTTATCCCCGCTTTGCGCTCCGTCCACGTAAAACCATCGCGAAAGTTTACACGCCGCGCTCGACGCGCTCTCGGTGGAGTCCTTCCCAGGTCCGTTTCGAATCCCTCGTATCCTCGCCGATTCATCAGGAAACGTATCGTTGTACATGTACGGCGCGCAGAGCGCCTCTCCGTTCTCCGCGTCGACGATGATCACCGTTCCCGACGTTCCGTCCACCGCCACGGCGTCCATCCTCCCTCGCTCGTCCTCGTCCAAAGCCTCCAACAGTTCCCACATCGCCCGCAACCACGGCGCCGTCATGCCAGTTTTCGAATCCGGCGCCTCGTACCCTCTCGCGTGGCTCCGAACCAGTCTCCCGTCGTCGTCCACGAGCGCTAAGCGCGCGCTCGACGTGCCGAAATCCAATCCACAATACAAACGAGAGCGACCGTCACCGCTCTCTGTCGCGGCCCCACCGTTCGTCGCCGCGCTTCTCGTCATCGCTTTGTGTCGTCCGCGTCGTCCGTCCGCGACCGCCGTCGTCGTCGACGCGCGCGAGACGCTTCGCATCCGTCGTCGTCGCTTTGTGTCGCGGACAGTTGGTTCACGTCAGAGTCACGCGCGCGCGATGCCGATGCCGACGGCGTCGTCGTCGTCGTCGTACATCGCGACGAAGACGGCGCGCGCGCGCGCTTCTCATCGTCTTCGTTCGCGTCGTCGCGAGGTTCGTTCCTTTGGACGACAGAGCGCGTCGTCGTCGTCGTCGTTAAAGCGGCGTCGCCCATCGCGTGGGAGCAGCGGCACCGACGCGGCCGACGCGACGACGCCGGTCGCGTCTCGCGGGACGTCGACGGTTCGGCCGCGACGAGGCGCGACGACGACGCGATCGGCGACGCCGAGGGACGACCGGAACGACGGTGAAGGAGGACGAAGACGGAAAGGTTCGTTCGGTCCGCCCCGCCCCGACCCGCCGGCGTTGGAAGACGTCCTCCTCTTGCTGGGAGACTGCACGGTTTTGTGGTTGTACGCGCTGTTTAAAAAAGTCTCCGCGGTGTCCGCGATGCCTGATTTCCCCGGATGGTTGGCGCCGATCGATGTGAGCGCGCAGAGCGCGGCGGCGTTCGTGGTGGAGTGCGTTTGGACGTTGTCGTTGTGGGTCGCCGTGTCGGCGTTTGGCGACGCGTACAAGATTGATAATTTTAAAACGCCGACGGTGAAGGACGCGGCGGTGGAGACGGTGAACGCGTGGGTGATTTGGGCGCCTCTGCAAGCGATGGGCGCGGTGATGGCGATGAAAAGCGGGCTCGGGCAGGCGGCGTCGCACGGGCTTTTGGTTTCGGAAGTCACCGCGCTCGGAGTTTTGCTCGGTTGGAGATGCTACGCGAAAGTTTTTTCCTTATTAGGGCCGAGCCGGAACGCGGACAACGCCGGTCGAGACGACGAAGAGTGGGGGGAGTTTTATCGGATGTTTAGCGGTGTAGCCATAATTTGTATTTCTTGCGCCATGGTGGAGATGATTGTGTACCACGGGGCGGATTTGTAATAACAACGACGAGCGGAACGCGGAGCGCTCATCCGTCGGGAGTCAGAACGCAACTGAGGGTGTGTATCGCCCCGTCCCGCGCGAACGCTTGCTCGCCGACGATCGAGCACCCATTCACGAAGACTCGATTCGCCGTTCTCTCCCGGCGCTGCGTTTCGACGAAGACGTTGCCCATGGCAATCTCCAACGTGTCCAGCGTCTTGGACGCCTCGCCGAGGCCTAGCGATTCGAGCGAATAAAATCCGGGAACGACGTGATAGAGCAACACGTCTTCCACGGATGGAACACCGGGCTCGCGTCGTCGCGCGTAAAACGTGGCCCCGACTCCGGGATCGGCGAGGTAGTCGGTGAAAGCTCTGTTGTTTGGCGCGAAAATCGTGCAAAAAGCGCCTCTCAAAGCGCACGCCGATTTAATTCTATCCGTCAGAGCGCTCCCGCGAATCGCGTTCGCGAACATGCTCAGGTCTGGGTGCGCGAACAAATACTCCAACACCGTTCGACGCGCCGGGAGCGGCACACCCGGCGGTACGAGGACGCAATCGATGTAGTGCACCACGCTTTGGCCGACTGAAATGTCTCTCAATCGAGGGTTGATGGCGCACCCGTCGACGCGCGCGACGTTTGGTCCGTTTCCGCGCGCGTCCGTCGTGTACGCATCCACGGTGACGTGGGCGTCGAGGAAACGCGTGGGCGCGTGCGAACCGAATCTCATAGATTCAGTGCGCAAAACGACGTCGTTCGCCGTCATGTGGTACTCGAGCGAACGGAGCAACCAATCGTGAACGTCGCCGCCGAAGAGCTCCTCTTTGGTAATGCCCAGACGAAACAAGTGCGCGTACCAGGCTTCATTCGTCGGTATAAACAGCGTCATTCGAGCCTCTGGATCGCTGAGATCGCCCGTTCGTAGTCCCGTGACGACGAACGCGTCTCCCGTGAAACCGATTTCGGCGTTTCGACGAGCGTCCAACGCGTAATCAGCCAAAGTAGCCTCGTCGCGCGCGGACGCGTCCAACGCGTCGCCGCCGCGCAATCGCTGGAAAAAGGTTTCAATCAAAGGAACTTGACCCCTCGCCTCGTTCGACATCGTCCCGGTGTCGTCGGGATCGAGTTGTCGATGCTGATTGTAAATCGAGTGCGAGAGCGCCGGCGGAGGCGGCGGCGCCGTGACGCCCCAATCATCTGGAGGCGTCGTCGCGCACGCCTCGCCGATAACGAGCTCGCGACGGCACGATTCGATTGCGTAATCCCGAAAGAAGGCGACACCTTCTTCCCCGATCACCATGGTTATCGTCGTCATCAGCGACGTCTCGCAGAAACATCGCCGATCGTTCGCCGTCATCAGCGCTTCGCAACACGCAGACGAGGCGCCCTCTTGCGAAGAACAGTGTTGGGAAATTCCAGAAAAGACGACGGTTTGACACGACGTCTGCGCGCGCGCGACAACCGTGAAATGCGACACCGCGATGGCGCACCACGCGAGCGCGGTGGTGGCGGCGAAACGAATCATCGCGTGGGCGCGTTGTTGTTGTTGCTGCTGCTGCTGCCGCTCAGTTGTGAGGTTGGTTTTTCTTCTTCTCGTAGTCACAAACTCAAAGACTCGTCGTCGTCTTTGTCGTCTACTTGGACATGTAATAAAGCAACACAAAGATCGTGCACGCGGCAACCACGGCGGCTAAGATGACGGCATCTTTATTCTTCTTTCTTTTAATGGCCAACAACAGGTTATTCACCGCCGGAAACTTGCTTCCAATGGCGATCAATTTATTCCCCGCGTTGCTCAAAATCCCGCGTTGCGCAAACAACTCCCTCGCCGTGTTCTGCGCCACTCCAATCAAATCATCCACCGCGCTCGTAGATCCCGCGATGCGCGCCCTCTCGCGAATCAACCTCGCCTCCATGCTCTCATCGTCTCCACCGCCACCGCCGCCTCTCCTCGAGGCCCCACCGAGCAGGGCGTCTCTTCCCGCTTCTTCCTCGACGTCTCTGCGCAACCGTCGCAGTTCCCCGGCGTACTCGCTCAACACCTCCCGGTGTCTCTGTAACGTGTGCGTCCTCGCGTCTCTGTACTCCCCACCGCCACCGTTCGTCGTCGTCGTCGTCGCGGACGCGCTCATCGCGCGTTCTTCGTCCATCTTGAGCGTCCGCGCCATCTCTTCGTTGATTCCTCTCAACCGATCGATCTCCGTCTCCACCCGCCCGCACGCCTCGAACGCGTTCCCCAGCGCATCAGATCGCGACGTCGACCCTCCACCGCCGTACCCTACCGTCATCCCATCGTTCGTTCGCGCTGTCGTCGTCGATCGCGCGCGCGAACCGTCAGTCGTTCCGTTCGAGCGCGCATTCAACCGTTCGAGCATCAAATCGTCGTTCGTCGTCGTCGTCGTACCTAATCGCGCCAGCTCCCCGAGTTCCCGCTCGATCGCGCTCTCGCACCGTCGCGCGTCTTTCCTCAGTTCCTCCCACGTCGACATCGTCGTCGTCGGTCCGCGTCCGCCCGTCCGTCGCATTCTCCCGTCGATCGCATCGCATCGCATCGGGCCTTTGGCGCGCGCGCGCGCTCGACCGCGACCCGCGCTCGGATTCTGAACGCGCGAGTGGTTTCGGCGTTCGACGGGAGAATGCGACCGAGCGATTCGCTCGGACGACGACGCGCGGAACGACGCGCGAGACGACGACGACGCCGATGCCGACGACGACCCCCCCCTCTGCGCGTGAAAAAGCGCGCGCGCCGGTCGCGACGACACACGCCGACGCGCTCTTCCGCGGTGGCGAACGCGCTTTTTCACGCGCGATGAAGACGCTCTCGGTGTCGTCGACGTCGTCCTCGTCGGCGTCTCGCGCGGGGTCGGTGGGACGCGCGTCGCGGACGACGCCGCGTCGGCAGAGTCGAGGTCGTTACGCCGCATCGGCGGCGTCGAGGTCGAGGTCGTTACGCCGCGGCGTCGGCGTCGTCGCGCGCGCGTCCAAGGGTGAAGGAGGAGACGCGGACGGCGACGGTGGATCGACGGCGTCGATGGCGATGGCGACGTCCATGGCGAGAGACCCGTCGTTGCGAAGACGCATGGCCAAGGCGGACGCGGCGCTGCGAGACGCGGTGCTGACGGAAAATTACGCGCTGGCGAGCAGACTGAGGGATGAATTGCGCGAGCTTCGCAGGGAGGACCCGTTTTTAAGAGTGGAGGACGAGATGCGGGCGTGCGTCGCGGAGGAAGATTACGCCGGGGCGGCGGCGAAGAGGGATTTGTTGGATGAAATGGAACGCGAGGCGCGCGCGGCGTCCTTGGCGCCCACGGAGAGCGATAAGACGACGCGAGGGATACGAATCACGACGAGATCGACGTACGTGAGCGAAAGAAGTTCGCCGAGAACGTCGCAGTACTACTTTCAGTACGTCATTCGCATCACAAACGTCGATAACGACAAGCGCGTCAAGCTCTTGAGCCGAAACTGGCTCGTAACCGACGCCGACGGCCGCGCCGAAGCCGTCCGAGGCGCCGGCGTCGTCGGTCAACAGCCCGTGCTCTCAAAGGGTCAAACCTTTGAATACGCCAGCGCGTGTCCTCTGCGCACCAGTCGAGGCACGATGGAGGGATTTTACCGTTTCGTCGAGCTCGAAGAGCACGAATCCGGATTGGAACACGTAGTCTCCGAGCTCGCCCCGGAGGACGCCCCGGGCGCGTTCAACGTCGAAATCGCCCAGTTCGGTCTCGACGCCATTCCATGACGCGCGTCGCGGACGGCTCGTCCGTCACCCGCGTTCGCGATCATTCGTACACATTTTTGTAATTTTTGTAAAAGCGTTGAAAGAGTCAAACGCGCGCGTCCTTCTCCAACCGCACTGTTCGACTGTTCGACTCGACTCGCGCGCCCCACCGCGATTCCGAGACGACCCGACCGAACGTTCGCGTGCACACTCCTCGATTCGTCATGTTTACCCTTCCGTCGACGCGCGCGGTGTCGACGACGACTCGGCGCGCGGTGAGAAGAGGCGCCGCCGCCGCCAGCGGTGGTGGACGAGGACGAGGACGAGACCGACGGTTTAACGACGACGTCGGCGGACGGCGACGACGGACGACGCGCGGGGACGACGATCGCGGCGGGGCGAAGTACGACTACTTTGACGACGACCCCGACGCGGCGTCGCGCGGACGACGGGCGGCGGAACGGGAAGCGGAACGAAGCGGCGGGTTTAGAATCATCCGACGCGCCGACGGCTCGACCCCGGGACGGTCGGACGACGCGCGGGACGACGCGCGGGACGAACGGATGAGGTTCGGGTCGGCGTTCGGTGATGCGGGGATCGGTGGTGGTGGTGGACGCCGCGCGGAGAGGCGGGAAGGACGCGGTGGACGCGGCGGGCGGGGCGGAGACTCTGGGTACGGCGGGAGAGGACGCGGTAGGGAAGGACGCGGTGGACGCTCGGCGTCGGATTATAGGCGCGGAGGGAACGGCGGTGGTGGTGATTTCGCGCGTTCGACGGGATATCGGGACGAGTACGCGGAACCGAGCAGGAGGTACGGCGGCGATGGGGGTCGCGAAGACGCCGGACGCGACGACGCGTACGGGTCGGATCGTCGTCGATTCGTTAATGACGATGATGACGACGACGACGACGACTGGTTGTTGGAGGGATTGGAGGATGAGCTCGAGGAAGGACGACGTTGGGCGCAGGGTAAAGAATACTTGCCAGAGCTCTTGAGTAAATACGTTGAGGATGACTTTGAGCCCGTCGTGTACACGCGAGAACCGGATGATTTGGACGAGTACTCCTTCTTTTCTGGCGCGAGGTTTGGACAGCTCGGGGCGAGCGATGAGGTTCGAGAGTCACTGAAAAAGAGCTTTAAGATTGATCGTCCGTCGCACATTCAGGCGCAGTCCTACCGCGTGCTCAGCGGAGAGACGTCCGAGTCGAGTCACGTGCTGCTCGCGGATCAAGCCGGGAGCGGCAAGACGCTGGCGTACCTTCTTCCTTTGCTTCAGCGATTACAACAAATGGAGGCTGAGCGAGGACGAAGCAAGTCAAAAAGACCAAGGTTATTAGTGCTCACTCCGACGAGCGAGCTCGCGACGCAAGTCCGTGAGGTTGTCAAGCAACTCTCCTTTGGCGGTTTGCGGTCGAGATCCTTGCTCGCGAATAACGTGAGCAAACCGCGAACACAAATCGAAGCGCTCATGGAGGGCGTCGACATAGTGGTCGGCACGCCCGGTCGAGTCGTCCGTCTCATCGAGGAAGGTAAAATGGAAACAACGGACGTCGACGCGGTCGTCTTGGACGAGTGTGACGTCTTGCTCGGCGATAGCTTTGAGTTTGCGGAACAGGTCGCGCCCATACGAAACGCCGTGCCGCCGAGCGCGCAATTCGTGCTCGTCACGGCTACCATTCCGGACGACGTGCTCAAGCAGTTGAAGGATTTCTTCGACGCTAACATTCGCGTGGTACAAGGACCTGGTTTGCACAGACCTTCGGCTGGCATGCTCGAGCGTCTCATCGATTGCAGCGGGGGAGAAGTTTTCGACGATCAATCTGGATTTTATCGCAAGTTTAAGGCTCTCATGGACTTGCTCGAGGTTGACAGGGCTGAGCGCACGCTTCTCTTTTGCAACAAGATTGACACGTGCAGAAAGATTGAAAACATGCTCACTCGGGCCGATCGAGACGGTGACAAGTACAAAATACTCCCGTACCACGCCGCGCTCTCGAGGGAGTTGGGACAACGCAACTTGAAGGAATTTATGACGTCCAACTCCAAGACACCGCTGGTGCTCGTGTGCACGGATCGCGCCTCGAGAGGTCTCGACGCATCGAAAGTCAAACACGTTATTTTGTTTGACTTCCCGAGAGATCCGAGCGAGTACGTTCGTCGCGTCGGGCGCACCGCTCGGGGCGCCATGGGTCAGGGTCGCGTTTCCGTGCTCGTACTCGGCAGGCAGGTTCGCCTCGCGCGCGAAATCATGCGAAGAAACGATCGCGGCGATCCAGTCGAGGCGACGCCGACAAACTACTGAAAAGCTAGCTAAATGATGACGATGATGATGTTGTAAATGTTATATGCCATTAAACGCAACGAAGATGTCGGCGCGCTTTCTATTCGCGCCTCGAACTTTGCAAAAAAGTCCGCGTAGCGACGAGCGTGAAACCGCTCGTTGAACCCTCATCGTTTCTTGGTCCACATAAAGTACGGATTCCGACACTTTTCCCCGTTACACACGGGAATGCAGTTACACACCGGCAAATACGCCAGGTTTCGATACACCGAGTCTCCTCGACCGTCGTTCATCGCTTTACGCATGTGATACTCCCAATGGTTCTCGGGAATTTCTTCATCCGCCGCCGCTTCCCAAACCGTCGGTCTGGCCGCAAACTCCTCCTCGTCCTCCGAAGAATCATCCGTCCCGTCTTCGTCGCTCTCCTCCTCCTCCTCCGTCACGCCGAGTTTCGTTTTAGACGCGATGTACGCCTCCAGCGCCTTGGCTTCCTCCTTGGCGTTTCTCACCACTTGTTGTTGCGTCTCAGTGGTTTCCTCTTCCGCCGTCGTCTCTTCAATCTTCATCGTCGTCGCCCGTTCACTCGTCGCTCGTCCTCACCCTTCACGATGAACGTCGGCGCGCGCACCGTCGTCGCGCGTCGCGGTGTCCCCGCTTCTCGCGCGTCGCGCGTCGCGCCGCGCGCGTCGCGTTTACGATTATTAAAAAAAAACGCACGCCGGGAAAAAAACGCATGAAAAAAGTAACGCCACCAAGTGTAAAATGTATTGTATTACGACACACATCCACGTGGAGCGACGACGACACAGACCGACGGAAGCGACGACGGACGACGGACGACGGACGACGGGCGACGGACGACGGCGAGGTCGAGGAGAGGAAGGGTCGCGAAAGCGCGTGAAGGGTCGCGTGAGCGCTTAAAGGGTCGCGACGAGACCGAGGCGTGGGTGGGGCGTTGGAAATTGACACAATTTGCAACACCCACGACGGCATCGAAAGAAACGAGGGAGTGGACGACGGAAGCGACGAAGACGACACGGCGAGATGCCGTTAAAGTTTGATCAGAGGTCGGCGACGTCGGGGGTGACGGCGCAGACGGCGGTGTCGCAGTGGGAATCGGAGAGCGATGGTGACGGCGAAGGCGGGAGACAAGGACGGTCGCGAAGACGCCTGAGTAGGAAGGACTCGTTGGGGAACTACTACGGCAGGTCGTCGTCGAGGTCGGTGAGCAGGAAGAGCGACTTTGAGAAGGAGGATGAGGCGATTGAAATCACTCGAGCCGAGCTGGAGCGGTTGCGGGAGAAGATTGATAAGGCGAGAAGCGAGGCGGGGTATTCGTCGTCGAGTCGGGCTTCGAGTCGGTCCTCTTCGAGGCACGGAAGCCGAAGCTCTAGTAGACGAAGGGTGATGGCGAGCACGAGCAGCGTCGATCCGGACTTTTTCGATGAAAAGAGCGTGACGGTGGATGGGTCGAGCATGGTGAGCGCGGCGAGTCCCGGGGTTGGGAACGTCTTGGCGGTGGGCGCCGGGCTCCTGGCGGCGCTGGGCGAAGAGAAGCCGCCGATTTGGGACGAGGACGAGCTGGATGATCCACAGGTGATTGCGCATCGAAACGCGCACAACATTGGCTCGGCGGTGGTGCCACAGAAAGTGGTTGACAAGTACGACAAGGCAAAACGCGATTACGAGGCCGCGCTCAAGGTGAAGAGGGATAAGAAGGATGCGTTGCGACGAGAGGAGGCGCAAGCCAATCCGCGGACGACCTCCGCGCACGCTCTAGCCGAGCAGTTTTCGAACGCGCTTAGTTTTGGTAAGGAGGAAGATGAACGGAGAGTTCGTAAGCAGATGGATTATAAAAACACCGCCGCCGCGCGTAGGAAAGCGGCGAGGTATGCGGCAAAGGCTAAAGAAGAAGCCAAGGCGAGCTCGACGTTTTACAACAAGCTCGGCGGTTTACTCTTTGGCTGTTGCATGGGTGCGCGGAAGTAATACTGCACTGTAAGTACCGCTAGGGGTTCTTTTTGTAAAATAATGATAATTCGGTATTGTGTCACAAAAGCGTCTCTACTTACATGTCGTCTTCTTCGTCCTCATCGTCTTCGTGGATGTCTTCGTCGTCGTCCCCTTCCGGCGCGTCTTCGTCGTCGCCGAAATCGAGTTGAATAACCCCTCCCGCAAACATGTACGAAATGACAGAGGCGGCAGCGACGCCAACGGAGATCCACGCCTTTCGACGCATATCTTTATCCTTTTCGCTGAGCTTCTTCTTGGTGCTTCTAGGCTTCCATCCCGTGCGTCGATCGGCGTGGTTGGAATCGTACCTGTCGCCCCACGTGCTGGGATCAACTCTATCGTCTTGCGAAGCCGCTTTTTCGTCCACATTCACCACGAGCGTCTTTTCCAAAGTCTGCAAACGCTCGGTAACATCGTTTATGTACTGAATCAGCCTCGGAAACCGTTTCATTTCGGCTCGGAGAGTTTCGCAACACGGCGAGCGGGCGTGATAACTCAACTGCGCAAATGCGGCGGCGTCGCAACTTCTCGGCTTGTTCCCACACAACCAATAACTGCTCTCCCCGTGTCGCGTCAGCGAATTGACCAACCGGCTATTCATCGCCGAGTACGCCTCCACCGCGCCGGCGCAAGCGCGTTCTGCGTCGATACCCCATCTTTCAAACTCTCGCTTTGTCTCCTTTGACGCCCGATACGCCGTCAACGCGCTCACCGGAAACGGCAACACTTTCGACATCTCCTTCCGTCTCGCCTCGTACCCGACACCGTCGACATAGGTGAAGTAATCGCTCGCAACTCTTAAATTATCTAAACTCAGCGCGTTGAGACCCGCAATCATCGCCTTTTCATCCGCGCTCGCGTCCGCGTCCGCGTCCGTCAACCTCATCCTCGTCGCCGCGACGCACCGGTACCCCGCCTCTCGATCGCTCTTCGGCCCGCGTCCATCAAACCCGGCGTCCCCATCGACGTCCCCATCGATCTCCACGCACGGCAACGCCCCCGACGGCGCCGCCGCGCTCGCCTGACACTTTTCCACGCTGTGCTCCACGTTGGACAAGAGCAACAGCGCGCGCACTCTCGCGCTTTCGATCCCATCGTGCGTCGCCGACACCGCGTCGCTCACCGCGTACAGCGTCGTCGCCGTCGCTCGGCGGTCCGTCATCTCCGACTTTCGTTCGTTTCGTTCGTCCGCGCACCGCGCGCGTCTCGCTGTGACGCGTTCGAAGGATCGCGCGATCGATCATCTTGATTAAATGTAACGTCCAACGCGCGCGCGCCTTAAACATCGACGCATGCCGGTCCCGTCGTCTTCATCGCCGGCGTCGCCGGACGCCACCGCGGCGTACCGACGGATCGCGTCCATCGCGTCGCACGTCGCGCTGGCGTACGGCATCGGTACGGCGTTGACGTCGTCGTCTTCGTCGTCGTCGTCAGCGGTGCGAGACGTCCACAGAGACGCGTGGGCGAAAGTGAAACTGAGCGACGAAGTGCGCCGGGCGCTGCGACGAGGCGAGCCGGTGGTGGCGCTGGAGAGCACGATCGTGGCGCACGGAATGCCGTACCCGGAAAACCTGCGCACGGCGCTCGAGGTGGAGGAGGTGATACGGCGGTGCGGGGCGACGCCGGCTACGGTGGCTGTCGTGCGAGGCGAGCCAAAGGTGGGATTGACGCGAGATGAGCTCGAGGATATCGCGAGATTGGGCGATCGGTGCGCGAAAGCGTCGAGGAGGGATTTGTCGCACGCGTGTGGAACCGGGGCGACGGCGGCGACGACGGTGAGTGCGACGATGGTTTTGGCGCGCGCGGCGGGGGTGGACGTTTTCGTCACGGGCGGCGTCGGCGGCGTACATCGAGACGGAGAACACACGATGGATGTGAGCGCGGATTTGATTGAGCTCGGTCGAACGAACGTCGCGGTCATATGCGCCGGGGTGAAGTCAATCTTGGACATTCCGAAGACGTTGGAGGTGCTGGAGACGCAAGGCGCGACGGTGTGCGCGTACGGAACGGATGAATTTCCAGCTTTTTTCACTCGAAGGAGCGGCTGCGCGGCGCCGGCGAGAGTCGATAGCCCAGAGGAAGCGGCGGCGGTGATAAAATCGGGGCTAGATTTGAACTTGGCGAACGGGAGCGTCTTCGCGGTGCCGATTCCCATCGAACACGAGGCTCTCGGGGAGAAGATTGAATCCGCGACGAGGCGAGCGTTGGATGAAGTCGAACAACGCGGAATTCTCGGTCGCGACGTCACGCCTTACATTTTGAAGCGCGTCGCCGAGCTCACGGGCGGTGAGAGCCTCAAGGCGAACATTGCGCTCGTGAAGAATAACGCCGCGGTCGGCGCGCGCATCGCTGTGCATTTAGCGAGATTAAATCGATAGTGGGTTTGACGTCTGCGTTCCCTCGTTGTATTTACTGTACTAAAAGTCTCATCATCATCCTAAAAGTTTGTACACGATGCGTTTCCTACTTTGGCGAATCGTCCTCGTCATTCAGCTGAATGACGATGATGGTGGCCTCCTGCTCTTCGTCCTCCTCCTTGGTCTCCTCCTCCTTCGGCGCCTCGGGTTCCTTTGGCTTTGGTTCAGCCTTTGGCTTGGCGCGAGACACCAGAGGCGTCGGTTCCTTGACTGGCGGCATGCCGATGAGCGCTCGGATTTCGTTACCAGTCAGCGTCTCGTGCTCCATGAGCGCCTTTGCGATGGTGTGCAAGTCACGCAAATTTGCCTTGAGGAGCTTTTGGACGCGACTCTGAGAGTCCTTGAGCAGTTTGATGACTTCGGCGTCGACGGCGGATTCCGTAGATCCAGACGCGCCGCGTCCGGCGGAGTTTCCTCGAATGCTAGAGAGGTGCACCGGCCCGAGGTTTGAGTTCATGCCGACGTCGCTAATCATGTAAAACGCGAGACGTGTCGCCTGTTGAAGGTCTCCAGAGGCACCAGTGGTGACTTCGTCCGGGCCGAAGATGAGTTCTTCCGCCAAGCGCCCGCCCATGCAGACGTCGAGTCTAGCCATGAGTTGCTTGCGGTTGACACTCGTCTCATCTTTGTCGGGAAGTTGCGTCACCATGCCGAGGGCTGAACCTCTCGGCATGATGGTAGCCTTGTGAATGGGAAGCGCTGCGTCAGATTTGAGCGCCACGAGAGCGTGTCCGGCTTCGTGGTACGCGGTGAGCTTGCGGTTTTCTTCGCTCAAGACGGCGCTCTTGCGCTCGGCGCCCATGAGCACACGATCGCGCGCCCAGTCTAAATCGGCGGCGGTAATCGCGTTCGCGTCAGCCATCGCGGCTTGGACCGCAGCCATGTTCACCAAGTTGAAGAGTTCGGCGCCGCTAAACCCAGCCGTGCCTCGTGCAATCTTATCAATATCGACATCCTGCGTCGTCGGCTTGTCGTGCAGATAGTGCTCGAGAATCTCCCGGCGTCCGCCAATGTCTGGATTCGGAACGTGCACCATGCGATCGAAGCGTCCCGGTCGCGTGAGAGCCGGGTCGAGAGCTTCCGGAATGTTCGTCGCCGCGAGGACGATGATGCCGTCGTTCTGCTCGAAACCATCCATTTCCGTCAAGAGCTGGTTGAGCGTCTTGCGATGCTGGTTTTCGATTGACTTTCTCGACGTGCCGATGGAATCGATTTCATCGATAAAGACAATGCACGGCGTCTTCTTTTTCGCCGCGGCGAACAACTGACGCACGCGTTTCGAGCCGACACCGACAAACATCTCTTCAAACTCGCTACCGCTTCTGTAAAAGAAGGGCACGTCTGCCTCGCCGGCGACGGCGCGGGCGAGCAACGTCTTCCCCGTACCGGGCGGACCGGTGAGCAGGACACCCTTCGGGAGCTTACCTCCCAATCTCGTAAACTTTTCCGGGTTTCTCAGGTACTCCACAATCTCTTGAAGCTCATCCTTGGCTTCGTCGCAACCTTTGACGTCTTTAAAAGTCTTCAAACTCTTCTCCGGAACGGTGTCCTTGTTAAACTGCTTTGGGTCAAAGCCCGGGGTGTTTGACTGCGGACCCAAACCAGAGGCGGACGTCGGATCAGCCGGGTTTTGTCCGGGCAACGCTTGGCTCGAGTGCGGCGATGACGACGCGTCAATCACTCTCACGGCGACGTGTCGCAGGAAGAGCGAGCTTAAAAAGCTCAGGCTGGCGATGAAGAGCATAAACCCGAAAAAGGCGTTGAGCGCGCGTCGCGCGGCGCTCTGCGGCTGTCCGGCGAGCACCCCACCCACGACGTTGATGTGCAGCGGCGCCTGCGCGCTCTTACCAAGTTCCAGAGGCACTAATTCATCCTTCCCTTTCGAACGCTCGGCCAAATCACCCAAAAGCTCGGGAAGTTTGTTCGCTCCGTCCTCCCTCGGAAGGGGCTTGCCGATGCCCGCGTCTCCCCCCACGGCGTAGTGTTCCAGTCTGTTTGTCCTCACGAGCGCGGTGATGTACGCCAACACAGACACCGGCCCACTCGCGTATTTCCTAGTCTCAAATCGTTTCATCAAGTCTTCATTCTTATCGTACGCCAAAAGCTCTCGCATGAGCGAGTCCTGTTTCTCGGCGTCGAGCGCCTCGGCGTCGGCGTCCGCGTACAACTTTTCCCACTTTTTCTTATTCTTCACAAAGCTCAGGTTATCCACCCACCCGAACGCCGCCGTTTTCACCCCTCGCAGCGGTTTCAAAACCTTCCCGAGCTTTCCTCCTCCTCCCTTCTTTTCGCCTTCGCCGCTCTCTTCCTTTGCGGAGGAAGAAGTCTCGGCCGTCTCGTCGCGTTCCTCCGCCCTCTTTTCCGAATCTTCCGAGTCTTCGTCCGAGGACGCCGCCGCCGCCGCCCGGGCGACGACGACGCCCATCCCGCGCGTTTCCCGACGTCCGTCCATCCCGACGCATCCGGTCACGCGACACCGCCGGCGCGTCGTCGTCGTCGTCGTCGTCCGAGGTGAGAAGGAAGAAGAAGATGCGCGCGTCGTCGTCGTCGTCAGCGCCCCGATAGCGGTCGTCGCTCCCGTCCTCCGAACCGCCCGACGCGACGAGTGCGCACCACCGCGCGTCGTCGTTCCCGTCGCGCGACGGCCGACACCACCGCGCGCCGTCGTCGTCGTCGTCGTCGTCGTCATCGTCATCGTCATCGTC
>Ga0255780_10000682_pt1 | contig 32153 bp, 48 predicted proteins | sample 071ome_32_FD_179978 | JGI IMG/M metagenome (GOLD analysis project Ga0255780, IMG submission 179978) | Coastal salt marsh microbial communities from the Groves Creek Marsh, Skidaway Island, Georgia - 071405AT metaG (version 2) | ecosystem: Environmental > Aquatic > Marine > Intertidal zone >... | reverse complement strand
AGAAACTTGTTAAGTGTTGTATTTTCTAGCTCACGTTCTAGTCTTGCCGCTTCTGCTTCTGCGGCTTTGCGTATATCTTCTTTGCGATTGTGTTGTAGTTGTTCTACACTTAAAACGTGTGTGCTATATCCATTTCCATAATGAAACGCTGGTGATTTAAAGCCCCATTTTAAATCTGCGTTCGCCACTGACGATGCTAATGCGAGTATCAGAGTTAGGGTTATAGTATGTAAAGTTCTCATGATTTTGCCCTCCAATTTGAGATACGCCCATATCCCAAACATATTTATCGTAAGAACGCCCTCAATAGCCTTCCTTACTTGTATTTAGATATAGATCAGAGAAATATAAGTATGTGTTTAATACTTTAGGTAATGCTAAAGCCTAAACGTCCGTTCATACCATTTTGAGAACTGTTAGAATACAGTGTCACTTTACCGTCAATCTTGGCAGGCCATAAAACTCTAACTGTCATACCAGTACGTTTCATAATCCTTGTAAAGATTTGAACAAAGTTATATCCAAGTATTTCCTTTGTGGTCTTTTCAAATTCAGGCAATGCACCGTTCTTATTGATAGAGTCTATAATTGCTCTTGTACAAGCCATAATAAAGTCGCCTGTATTAACTGTTACGCTACCTGTGTCCTGACGCATCTGTGCATAAGGTTGCAGTCTCTTAGGAAAGTCCTTAACATTGACTGCTTCTTTGTCTTTCATTTCTATGCTGATGTTTTGTTCAAACCAAGCAATTTCTTCGTTAGTTAATGGAAGATATTGGCTGATTTCAAATTCTTCAAACTGTTTAGGAAATGCAGAATGAAGTTGGTTTAGAGCTAGTAATGTACCTGTAATTTGTGAATTGTCTTGTATGGTTTTAATAAAATCTAAAGTAGAAGCATTTGCATCTGTCTTTGGTAAATCATCAGGAACCTTCAAGTTACTCATACTAGGTGAAGCGCCTTTAGTTCCGCCCTTACTGGAAATTTTCATTTCATGCTCGCCAGTTGGTGATTTAATAAAACCAAAACTGTCTGCCAACGGTGTGTTTTCTCCCTGTGGGAAATAATAAAGTAAGTCTTGCAAACTTTCGCTGCCTAAAAATTCTAAGAACGCACCCTGATTAGGAAAGTCTCCTAGACCATTAACAAGTGCAGCAACGCCTAGGTATTCGCCTGCATAGTCTTGGATAAACTTTTGGAAACGTTGCTCAGAAAATACACCATCATTTACAGGAACTGGATATTGTTTAGCATCAATTCCTTTTGCTAATTCAACAATCCATTCACCGTGTGGCTTTTCACTGTTGAGTAAAGGATTGTTTATAATCTTAGGAGTAAGGTCACTACCTTTAATACCCTTTTCTGCTACAAGGCGTTTCATATCGCCTATTGCTTTTTCTTCTTCTTTGCTGACTCCGTGTAAGTCTAAGTGTGCAGTTCTACCTTGCATCTGCTCTTTCCCTGCACCCTCACCTTTTGCAATGTCTTGATACATGCCGCCAAAGTCGCCCACCTTAGCAAACTTATTAGTTGCTAGTGTAACAACTTTTGTTTCGCCTTGATATCTGCCTGTCAGCTTAGGCGAAGTACCACCGTTCCAATTTTGTATAGCATTGATATTATCTGCGGTTTTATCTACAACAAACAACTTGTCGCCAATGATAGTAAATGGCTCGCCTTCTTTGATCTTTTTGATAAAAACTGCTCTGTTGTTTTCGGTTCTGTCACGAGACGAAAAGTTGCCCCAGTCCATACCTTTACCTTCAGATAGTGTTACACGAAATTCATTAAAACGCATTGCTGATTCCTAATTCTTTTTAGTATTTATGCTAGTTTAGGAAACAACATGTCTGTGCAGAATTTATCTACATCCTCTTCAGGTAAGCCTAAACTTTTCATTACATTAGGTGTGTGAGGATTTTGTTGCTGATTGTGACAATAATAGTTTTGTGCTGCTTGTACTAATGTTGTATCACCAAAGCCATTGTAGTCACCTACTTCTTCAAAGTAAGCACGTAGATTGTTTAATGCTATCTCAATAATAGCAACTGCTTCTTCTTCAGTTTTTACATTGCCTGCGGCAAGCATTTTATCTGTAAAGATATTGCGAGCCCACTCTGGAAGCTCACGTTGCTTCTCTGGAACAAAGTCTGCTACGCTATCAAAGTATCCTTGTATCATAGGATGATCTATTGTAGCACTTGCTGAGAAGTCATGAAATGCACCTGTCATTTTGTTTTTGCCTGCAATTACATCAAATCCATATATAGGTGCATCATTATTAAGCACTGGAAAGATACATACATGCATCATCCAAAGACCTTTCGTATCACGGGCATCCACCACATCAATGTGTGCGCGGCGGACACTGTCATTAGCCCAAACACGATTAATCCAGCCACCATCTGGGCGGTTAAAATAATCAAGTCCTTCTTCTTGGATTTCTGTAGCGTACTGATCAAATGTACGTATAATCTCATCTTTACACTCGATGAGCTTATTCCATATAATGCTCAATGTCTAACTCCATCAAATCTTGAAATAGCTTTGTTGCTGATTCAAAAACAAACTTTGCTTCGTCAGCCATGTCATCATTAGTTTTAGCTCTAATTGCTTCTTTAAGTGCTGTTTGATCTGTATCAAACTTATACATGCGGCCTTGACCAGGAATTTTCCTAGCAATCATTTGTCCGCCGCTTAGATCTCCCATATGTAAAACATAGATATGTGCCATAAGAGAATCTGCATCGGCCATTATGTTACGCATATGATTGATATATTCATGTGTGCTTGGCAGTATAGGCGGAAGAGTAGTTTCTGTCCAAAGCTCAGCAAAATCTTCTTCTATTTTAACTTTGCGTCTTATGTCAGGTAAGTCGTTTAAAAGACCAGCACCTGTTGCAAGTGCTTCGAGTAAATCATATTTTTTATGTTGATTCCACAGATAAGTTGCATAAAGTTTAGGGTTTATTTTCCCGCTCATTAAAACTTTAACAAATTCCTGTCTTTCTGCATTTTTATGATGTTCCCAAGTTAGCTCTTTTAAATTACTCATTCTGACTCTACTCTAAGTTGCAACGGAAAGCCTCTTTCTCTACTAGCGTTGATTGCTTCGTGAGTTTTTTGTTCCGCTATTTCATATACATATATACCTACAACGGCAGCACCTTCATTATGAATTTGAAGCATAATTTGTTCGCTAGTCTGTTGCGAATGTTTAAAAATAACTTTTAAAACATCTGTAACCCATTCCATAGGAGTAGCATCGTCATTCAACATTATAACTTTGTATTTAGACGGTTCTTCAATACGCTTTTCAATTTTTTCGTCGATCTTGACGTCATCAATAATTTCAGTTGTCATAAAAATTCTCCTAAGTAAAACGGGGGAGTAAAACACTCCCCCTAGACTTTTTACTTGCTTTCTACTGCTTCTGTTTCAACTGCATCAAAAACTTCACCAAGTGATACATCATTGATTGCAATTTTCTTAGGTTGTAGTTCTTCTGGAACTTCACGCTTTAGATGAATATTTAGCATACCTAATTCTAGTGTAGCATTTACTACATCTACGTGATCAGCAAGTGTAAATTCTCTACGGAAGTTGCGTCCGCCAATTCCTTTATGTAGATACTTTACGTCATCACCGCCCTTAGGAGTGACACCTTCAATTTTCAAGATGTTTTTATCTTTTTCGATTGAAAGATTAGCCATACCAAAGCCAGCAACCGCAAGAGAGATCATATACTCATCTTCGTTGATCTGTGCAATGTTGTATGGGGGATAACCTTGTGATTGACTATTTGCAAAACGTGTTTCCATTTCATCAAATAGTCTGTCAAATCCAATAAAAGATCTGTGAAAGTTAGGTAGGTCTAGAGTTGTTAGTCTTGTCATTTTGTTTCTCCTTATAATAAGCAAGATTAATAATGTAGCCCTTTCGGCACTACAACATTATAATAACATCTTATTACTATAATGTCAAATTTATTTATCATCTTAATTGCCAATTGTTTTAGATTCGAACACACTATTATGTGTCTGTGTGCATCTTACAAAGGTTGTACATTTGCTCAAATGCTTTAATTTTACTGCGCCAGCATAAGTGCAAGTAGAACGCACACCACCCAAGATATCTTGAATAGTATGACCCACTGCTCCTCGGTAAGGCACAAGAACTTCTCGTCCTTCACTGCTTCTATATTCCTTAAGGCCTCCAAAGTGTTTGTCGTTCGCGGCCTTCGAACTCATTCCGTAGAATTGTACAAACTGTTTTTCTTCATAAACAGACTCAAAGAATCCGTCATCTGTTTTAGTTACTTCATTAGTTTCGTAAATCTTTGTAATTACTTCGCCGCCGCCTTCATCGTGTCCGGCAAGCATACCACCTAGCATTACAAAGTCCGCGCCAGCAGCAAAAGCCTTAGCAACATCACCAGGGCAAGTACATCCACCGTCAGCAATAATATGTCCACCAAGACCGTGAGCAGCATCGGCGCACTCAATAACAGCACTAAGTTGTGGGTAGCCCACACCTGTTTGAATACGAGTAGTACAAACACTACCAGGCCCAATACCAACTTTAACAATATCTGCTCCTGCGAGGATAAGTTCCTCCGTCATTTCGCCTGTAACAACGTTACCTGCGATGATTACAATATTTGGATACAAGCGTCTAAACTCTGCAACAAAGTCACGGAATCTATTTGAATATCCGTTTGCTACGTCAATACAAACGTATTTTAAATTGCCGTCACATTGTTCATATGTATCACGAAACTTCATATGGTCTTTATCTGTAATACCAATGCTCATTGCTACATAGTTTGTACGTTCCCAATCATCTTGATCAAAATAATTTACTAGTTCTTGAACACTGTATGTTTTTACAAGGCAAGTAAAGATGCCCTGCTTAATTAGAGCTTCGGCCATTTCAAATGTACCAACGCCGTCCATGTTACTCGCCATAATAGGAATGCCGCGCCAATGTTCTTCTTCAATGTTGTCTGGAAAATCAGGATTATAATTACGCCATGTATATCCTCTTTCTAGTTGCACTTCTTTACGTGATCCTAACGTACTACGTTTAGGACGGATAAGCACATCTTTGTAGTCAAGTTTCATGTCTTCTTCAATTCTCATTTTTTACACCATAATTAAATGAAATACTAATTCTATCATCTTTGATTTTGTTAGAATCTACTTTATGTTTTAGCCATCCGGGAAAAATGTACAGTGCTCCGGTTGTACTTTTGTAGTTAGATCCATAAGAATTAAAATAATTGGTTTGTATGCTTTGTGCAGGCAAAAAGTTTTCTGCTCCATCAGTTCTTTCAAAACTGATATTGCCATTGCCTTCCTTTGCTTCAACATAATATACTCCACTTAATACACTACCTACATGATTGTGCAAATTGTTATAGCAGTATTGTGGGTTTATATTAATCCATATGTTTTTTATTTCTAAAGGATAAATCGCAATTTGTTTGCAAATTGATTCTACTTCTGCATTAAGTGTGGAAACAAGTTTATCAAGCTCATTGCATTGACCTAATTTTAAATCACTGCTTTGATACCCGCCGTGGTTACTTAGGGTTCTACCACGGTCTTGTTTTTTTAAATCGTATGCAAATTCTTTGATAATGTTATTATCTAGATTGTGCAAAACACAAGACCATATTGCACTAGGAAACCAGAGCTCAGTGTGCATTGCCATAGAGTTTATCTTTCTTTTTTATACTGAGTAGAGAAACCCCATTGGTCTTCCATTTTGCGTAATTTTTTTAACCAACGGGCGCGACCTGCCGCTTTTGCTTTTTTGCGTCTTTCACTAGGCTTAATAAATTCTTGTCTTTCACGTATTTCCTGAAGAATGCCTGCCTCTTGCACTTTCTTTTTAAATTTACGTAATGCTCCATTAAAGTCGCCATTGCGAACTTCAACTGTCAAACCTTTTGGCTTGTCGTCATTGTTGTTTCTTCTTCTCAAGATATCCTCCGATTTTTTCTTTCAAAAAGTCTAGGTTAAAAATCCTATTAACACTAAGTTTATTATAATACTGATCACCAGCGTTTGTCAAGTAAAAAGTATTAGTATTGGCAATTATATATGAAGCCAAATCTCTTACTTTATTAGGACAGTTATCAACATCTAGTATAACAAATTTTGCAGTATGACACATTTGAAGTAACCAGTCAGGTTCTTCATTTACTTCGTCAAGTTCATAAAGATAGACAACACAGTCTAGATCTATTTCTTCTAGTAAATCTTGAAATTGTGTCTTTATGATGTTTGAAGGGTATATTAGCAAAAAACTTAATTCGTTAGTTACTAATATGTCTGGAGGTGTCACTACTGTGATGTTACTCATTTCTAATTTTGTTCCATACCGATTGTTGAGTTTGTTCTGCGTTTTGTATATATTCTTTTTCATCAACCGGTGGATTAGAAACAGGTTCTAAATAATCTTCCCAAGGAAGTTTATCAATCTTACCTCTCATATATTTGTCTTTATAAAATTTAATTGTTTGATCAGGATGTTCGTCTTTCCATTTGCGTTTTGCTTCTACCCACTCAGGCGTGTTTTGAACCTCATCCCATTGTGCTTCAGTTATTACTAACTCTTCCGATGATTCGGTATCTTTTTTTTCGACTTGATCTATTTCTTCAAGGAGCTCTTCGGTTGCTTCTTCGACGGAATCTTCAACTTCTTTTTCGTCTGCTCCTGAATCATCTGTAATTTCCTCATCAGGAGTAGGATTGTAACCAGGGTTAGCAACTATACGTTCTGCCCTTGCTTGTTCGTATTCTTGCCGAAGACGGTCACCGTCGTCATCCTTGCGCGGTCTCCACTCAAAGGTATATTGGCTTGCTATAAGAAGTAACACTGCAAGTGGGTCAAACACAAAGATAATAGTTATAATAACCCAGCGAACTGCTTCTTCTAGTAAATTCTTATCAGCAGTATCACCGTAAATAAATTCTGCAATGTATTTGATTGGACCAACTTCTGCTTCTAGTTTTCTATATTCTGCCTGTAAATTATATTTTTCTTCTGTTAGTGCATCTATCTTAGATGACGCTGTTCGAACACGTTCTTCTTGTTCTTGAACGGCCGTTTCTATTTGATCAGTTTTATCTGTTTTTGCTAATTGTGATTGTAATCGTGCAATTAAGTTTTGACTTTGTTTAACTTGAGATTCTGCACTTTCACGTAGCCTTTGTATTTCATCTCTTGCGGTTTTAATAGCAGGAGATTCTGTTTGTCTTACTTCATCAATCTTAGCAAGCATTTGTAACTCGCGGTCTTTAAGTGCAGGTATCTGACGATCTCGTATATCTTTTACAACACCAGCTAGTCGAATACGTTCTGCATCTACTGTTGCTGTTGCGTCTTTACGTAGTTGTGAAATGTCGCCTTGTATTTGGCTAATACGTTCTTGTTGTGCCGCTACCCATTTAGCAAGAGCCTCTCTAGTATTGTTACCAAACAATCCGTCACTGGTTACACCAATGATAGCCTGTCCTGCTCTAATTTGTGCTTGCTCTGTGCTTTGTAACTGATTAGTTACACGAATAATTTCTTCTTCAATTTTTACAATTTGTGCAAGTAAAGGTTCTACTGCACTTGTGTCAGCGCCAAGAGACGCAATCTTAGTTTCATAATCTCTTGCACTAGTTTCAAGTCTTAAAACTTCTGCTTGGATACTTGCAAGTTGATCCTCGTAAGGTTTAGTTCTAGTGTTGTCAGTTTCTCTTGCATCTGAAATAATCTTATTCTGTTGATCAATAGCAGGTTGGATACGTTCAAATGCTTTGTCAATACGTTCTTGCTCTTTGTCAATTTGTGCTTGTATATTTGCATCAGATCCAGTACCTGATGTTTCAAGTTCTTTTATCTTGTTGTTTGCTCTATCAATAACTCCTTGGAGTCTAATTACTTCAGACTCTATTTGAGAAATTTTAGCAACACTTTCCTCACTTGCACTTGTTTGTTCAATGTGTGCTTTAGAAAGGAATCCAAAAATACCCATGCTAGTGATAAGCATGAGTACAACAACTGCTGTAGTCAAATAAGTTTTAAGCCACCAAGTTGCTTTTTTCCAATATCTATGTAGCCACACTGCTGTCACTAATTTAGCAACTTCTAGTGTGCCTCCCATAATCATAATAGGCAAAGCAGCCGCGGCGAAAATTGCCACCAAGCCTGCTACCGAATAATATATTGCTACGGCACTTATAGTAAGTGCGGTGAGCATTGTCATAATACCAAAATACATAGTCATATATTTATAGCCAACATTTTTGGTAGTTAAACTGTCTTATTTCACAAATCGCCATTTATTACCTTTTAAACAAGCACGTTCTTGGAAATTTTTTATTTCATTTTTATAAATCACAGTACTAAACAAGGTAGTACAAGTATTAGAATCAACTTTAGCAACAACGACTGATCCTCGTGCATTTGATGTTTGACTAAACCAATCACATTGTTCGCCGACTTGTAAAGTATCTAAAGCAAAGAAGACACATCGTTCGTGCCTTCCCATATCTGCTTTAGGAACGCTGTACGCATTATGACGACCCCAATTATACAAAAGAGTATATACACTTTCTGGTGTTGTATAATTATTTGCAGTGCTTATATCTTGTCTATAGTATGATTGCGAGCCGCAAGCACTAAGACTAATAAGCGTACCTGCCATCAACAGCCTGCCAGCTGCCGTCCGCATACTTACAAAGAAATCCTTGTACATTCTTTTGACGTCCCCTAATGACTACCACAGTGTTATAAGGACGACATTGTGTTGCTACGCCTGCATCCTTAAGAAAGTGATTTATTTTTGGTTTATCAGTACATTCTACAAGTACATCACTGCTTACAGTTGTACCGTTATTAACTTCATACTTACTAGTTGTATGACAGTACTGACTCTGATCAAGTTCAGGTTCGTGTGGGGCAGACGCACAGCCTGCCAACACGCTAGTTAGAACTAATACGCTGAGTAGAAGCAACGTGCGCATTCTTAGCCTCTTGCAAAAGCATGTCAAATACTTCTTTGTTCATTTTAAGTTTAACAAAGGTATAGTATTCTCCTTGATACTTAAACTTCATACGCTCATGTGCAATATGCTCTCTGATAGCAACATTATCAACTTTGTATGAAATCACAGAACGTGTTGTTCTATTATTATCAACGATATCAATTGTTGTTTCAGAGTTAATTACACCATTAATACGCTTTGCAAATTGATTCATTGCAATCGCATACATCTGCTCTTCTGCGCCTTGGAAGAAACGTGACTGGCCGCCGCCACATGCATATGCATAGTCTTCTTTCCACCAGAACCAACCTTCGGTTCCGCTTTCTGCACAATTCGCATACCATTTAGGTTCTGCATAGTTTTCACGTTCTGCAACTTCTGTCATTGTAGAACATGCACCTAACATAGATAATGCGCCAACTACAATCGCAGTCTTAAATACGCCTTTCATTTTAGCCTCCTGTAAAAGCCTGTTTAACATTGTTGTTATAATATAGTAGTTGATGTCAAAAGTCAAGACATTTTGGTAAAATTACTTTTGCCTGTAATAAACATGATCACCGATACGTCCGATCAATTGAAAATCTTTTGCCCAATCAGGTGATACATAGGTTGCATGATAGTGCGTTGCTCCTTCGGTGATATCTAAACGATTATAATAAACCATTTCCCAAGCCAACTGTTGTGCTTTTTTCCATGCTTCTTCATCACGTGGTACATCTGCCTTTCCGTCACAGTACCAACTGAACTGACACTTGTTACGAACCATAACCATTTTGCTTGGATCTTTCCAACTTGGTCGTTGCTTGCCTTGTTTTACTACTTTGCAAATAGTGTTTGGATAACGATTATCTCTTACTCTATTCAATGTTACATTTGCAACACCTACCATATCAGCATAGTTAGATCCTCTTGCTTCAAAATAGATGTTTTGTGCAAGACAATATGCTTCAGGTTCGCTTGTTGAAGTGTATAACTCTGCTCTAGCCGAGACGGATGACATCAGCACAATGGCTGCTAAAATAATTGCTCTCATAGATATTCCCTCGTTGTATTTACCGACGCATCCGAGCTATTTCTTCGGCTTGCTTTGTTCCTCGCATGATTGGGACTGCATTGGATTTGTGCATTGTTGCGATTCCAACGATAAGGTCTCCTGTGTATTTGAGGGGCTCTCGTTTGGCTGCATAGCCATTGCCGGGTATTGTGTCCGACGTCGAGAGGCTCGGATAGCTCTCTGTGTGGCGGACATGGGGTTGGGTCGGCGCATAAGGTTTGAACTCCTTTTCTTCCTTTTTGCGTTTTGGGGGAGTGCCTTGAACATAGGCTAGATAATCATCAAACGTTTCATACTGCAAACTGTGCATATGATTTTTGCGCATACGTTTATTGTATTGGCGCCATTCAATCTGTAACTCGCCTAGACGCTTCTGTGATAGTTTCTTCTGCTTCCGCTTTTTATAGTTGGTCGTAGTCATATACGGACCTACCAAGTGCATAGTCATAATAAAACCCTGTTCTAGTTAATTGTGTTATAACTATAGCAGGGTTTTGTCTTGTTGTCAAATTTTATTTTGCCAAAATAAAATTCACTTTGTTTGTATGATGCTGTTTGATGAGTTTTCGAAAGCACCAAAAAGTGAGTCTATCCATTACACTTCTCCTAGTTAAAGGTTAAAGTGCGTTCCTTCGCTTATGCTACTTCCGTCCCGTAGGATGAACGTAAAAATATTTATCCTACTAGTTTGTCGTATTTTGCTTGATCTACAATACCTTCACGTAGAAGTTTTTCTCTGTTAGCCATATGCTTCATTTGGATTTCTTCTTTGCTTCCACCAAAGTATGCAACACAGTGTCCTTCTTCAATAAGTATATCCGTAACCATACGTCCATCTTCTGCTACAAAATCGCCTAAGATACGTCCGAACTTGCCTTTCATATCTTCGCCATCTTTGTTGATCTGTGTTTTGAGTATTGTAACTTCTCCCAGCAGTTCTTCTAATCTATGTTTTGCTGCTTTTCCAAATAGTTTCTCAACTTCGTCTGACGTTCTTGATTCAGGTGTGTCAATGCCCATTATACGAACACGTTCGTCTTTTAGCATTACTCCAAATCCTAGATCAATATCTACATCAACGGTATCACCATCGACTACTCTCGTTACATAGGCTCTGTATTCGTACATTTTATTTCCCTCTCGATTTTAAAGAGCGCAGCCCCCTACGCTCTATGTGTTATTTATTGTTTGCTACAATTTGAAATTGTAAGTTAGCATGGTCTGGATAACTCACAACCACTGGTCCTTCTGGACACGCATAATCAATTCTTGCTAACAGTGTAGCAGTGCCAGGTGGAATCATATGTTGGTGTTCTTTGTCAATGGTAAATGAAAATCCAAACTTATCTATCTTATCACTTGCAGGTCCTGAAAACTTTGCTACACTTGGTGATGCAGTATGCACCATGTACTTGCTGTCTTTAACTTCAAGTGTAAAGCCTTCTACACTACAATCATCTCTGTGCTTTTCACGAGCAACAATCACATCAAATGTGCCGTCTCTTGGTGCGTCTGATATTGAAAAATATTCGGGTGCCCAGGTAAGGATATCCTTGCTTTCGAGTTTATCCCACAGTGTGTAACCGCCGCCTATGAGAGCGAAGGTTGCTGTAACCACACCAATACCTTTTGTTATATTTTCAATATCAAATGAGAACATTTATCTACCTTGTCCGCGATATCTTTTATAAGATTTGCGCTTACTTTTACTCATTGAACTAGTTTTGATCATGCTATGATTTCCACCGATTGATGTTTTCTTTTGAGTTGGAACCATCGCACTTGCAAAACCTACTGCTGCTTTTGCCATAACAAAACCTCCCAATTGTTATGTGTGTATTTATTGAATTTCAGTCACAAAAAAAGGGCCCGAAGGCCCTTTTAGAAACAGTACAGTTCTTAGAACTTAACTGTGATTCCTACCTCAGCTTGTCTGTCGCCAGGATTTGCAAAGTCGATGTCACGTACTTCTTTTACTGAAACGCCTAAATCAACTTTTTCAGATACTGCAAGAGAAACTCCTAATTTTGCATAAGAGTCATTTCTTGAAATATCTAGAATATCATTTGCTGTTGATTTAAATGAATAACCAACTTCTGCAAATGGTGTTAGTTTGTCAAATGTAGCAGATACACCTACGTAAGGAGTAGCAACCAACTCACGTGTGTCTGATGTGTAACTGTCGCCAAACTTAAATTCTGCTTTTGCACCTGCATATACAGGCGTAGCCGGAACTGCTACTTCCTTTGCTACTTCAATAGCATAATCATCTACATCGCCATTGCGTGACCATGTACCAGTAACATCAACCATACCTTGTAGATCTGTGCTTGCAGAAAATTCTGTTGCACCTGACTTAGGGTTACTAATTGATAATGAATATGCTTCTGATTCTGCAGTCATTTTGATTGCAGTATTATCAAAGTCTTCTGCCATTGCGGCTGTACTTATAGTTGCAATCGCTGCAACTGCTAATAAAGTTTTTTTCATTTTTTATCCTTTTATTAATATATGTGTGTATATGTGTAACACAAAACAAGAGCACCAAAAAGGTGCCCTTGTGCTATTTTGGGTAACAAGGTATAACTACCCCGCCAGTTGCAGTTTCTTAGGCTGCAAGCAATTCACGATCACCAAACTTAACGTCTAGTGTTGTGAAAGACTCTGGTGCAAAGTTATCGTTTGCGTTTAGTTTGTTTGCTTGATTTACGGTCATCGCCTACCGGTAACTCCACGTTCTCTATTACGCCTGTCGATCCTAAGTTCGGCCCCATCATAAGCACACTCAGTAAATGTGTTTATGGTGGAGCCGCCGGGTACCGCCCCCGGGTCCAGTTCGTCGTTGATTGGCTTCAACGTTACAGGTTTATTTATACTATCAATTTGATCGGTTGTCAAGTTTTGATTGTTCATATTTCATTAACAATGCAGACAGGTTGTCCGTTTTCTTTAGGACTCCATTAGATTGTACAACAAATACATCACCTGGCTGGTATAATGGTTGAACTTTTGCTCCTGGAATGCCATGTTTGTCTAAGCCCATTACTTCACCGGGCCATTCACCTTTTACATGGAAACTTCCGTCTGCAAAACTTTCAACTAGATAATCCATCCAAATCATATATTACCAATATCCTAAGTTACGGCCATTGCCTAGTATAATAAACAGACAGGTTACAATATGTAACACTATCCAGAAGGTGCGAAAAGCCAGTGCCTTCTTTACATCACTTTGTCTGATAGGAAGGAATTCTGGCTTATCGTCGTCTGTAATTCCTATGGGCATTCCGACTGTTCTGGCCCAAGTTTTAAGCCAACGTCTTTGCCCACTCATTACATTGCGTTCTTTTTGTCTTGGATTTCTTTGCGGCGCTCTTTGGTAAGTTTGCCTAGATCTCCAAGGGCTTTGCGAGCTCTTGCAGCCGCTGCCTTAACACCTTTTTCTTCGAACGTTGCATGTTCTGCTAGGTAGTTGTTGTACGCTTGTACGATTTCATCGTGATTTGTCATTGCCTTTTCTCCTATGCTAGTTTAATACCTGTAGTTGCTGTAATGTATTGATCACCGAAATCTTTAATGGTGTTCCCTACATGTCTAAGATCTGTTTTTCTAAACGTAAATGATTCTTCATTCATTGTAAAAGTGTAAGGTGCCAAGCCAATGCCTTCCTGTGTAGGAATAATAGCCATTGGTTTTCTTACTTTAACTGAATCACCATTATCTTCAATAAATCTAGCAACTAATTCTTCTCCGTTGCTTAACTTTAGAGTAACTACGTCTTCTTTTGTAAATGGTTTGTTAATTAACATTATAATGTATGTCCTGTGCCTGTGTAATTAGTTTCTTCAACATAACTCGCTAGTTTATCATACCCGCCAATTGCTGTTCCGTTAATACGTATTTGTGGAACTGTACGAGCGCCTGGAAATGATTCTAGAAGTTCTTCTTTTGTGTAGTCGGTGCCAAGTGACTTGTATGTGTATTCAAATCCACGATTCTCACAAAACTGTTTTGCTTGCTCGCAGAATGGACACATTGGCTTTCCAAATATTTCAATCATAAACTGAATCCTTTTAACATGTCTTTATCAACGTCTTGTTTAATACCGCCAATAATATAACTTTCTACTTCTGTCTCCTGTGGTGCAACTTGCAAGCCTGAACTAGATAACCAATGTTGTGTCCATGGAAGAGGATTAGTATTCAGTGGTTGATCAAATATTGCATTGTAACCTAGTGCTTTTAGCCTACGGTTAGCAATGTATTCTACATATTGATGTAAAAGTGTTTCATTTAAACCAATCATTGAACCATCCTGGAACAAGTAGTTTGCCCAGGCCTTTTCTTCCTCTACACAGGTGCGCCACATGTCATAGACTTCTTCTTCACATTCTTTTGCAATCTTCACCATTTCAGGATCGTCTTTACCTTGCATCCAGTTTTTAAGTATGTGCGTACTCAATGCCAAATGCTGTGCTTCATCCCTAGCGATAAGACTGATAATCTTAGCACTACCTTCCATTAGCTTTAGTTCTCCAAAAGCAAATGTGCAAGCAAAAGACACATAAAAACGTAATCCTTCTAGAATATTTACATTCATCATGGCCAAGAACAGTTTCTTTTTGACTTCAGCCATAGATCCTTTTTTGTGATGTGTAAATGCATCTGCTGCCTCTGTGAAAGCATCATAGTTCTTTGTTACACTAACAGCACGTTGAATAATCTTTTCGTCATCAAGGATAGTGTCAAACACTTCACTTGGATCTGCATACACGTTTTTCATAATGTGCGTGTAAGAACGTGAGTGAATAGTTTCAAAAAAGTCCCAAGTAACAATACAACCTTCTAGCTCAGGAAGTGATACGTGTGGCAAGAAAGCCAAACATGGACCACGGCCTTGAACACTGTCTAGCAGAGTCTGATACTTTAAATTAGCAGTAAAAATGTGTTTTTGCTCTGGACGGAAATTAGCATAGTCTGCACGATCTTTTTGAAGTGAAACTTCTTCCGGTCGCCAAAAGTATCCAAGCATTGTTTGATTTAATTTATCAAACACAGGAAATTTGAATACATCATATCTCTGTGTGTTTTGATCTGCTCCGAAGAACATATTTTGTTTTGTAAAATCAATTTTATCTTTATTGAATACTGTTTTAGCCATTCTAATTTCCTTATTTTTCTATACTATACAATAATATTACGAGCTTGTCAAGTATTAAATTGCACAGGCTTCGCACATTTCGTCATCATTCAGATCAGTTGGAACGCCTGCATTACTGTTAAAGGAAATTGCTTGTGGCTTTTCTTCTTCCAATTCGCTCGGATCTTCTTTGTAATCGTAAGTGTTTTGATAGTATGAAGTTTTCCAACCTAGTTTATAAGTTGTAAGTAAATCTTTTAACATAACACTCATTGGCACTTCGTTATCAGGGAAGTGTGTTGGATTGTATGACCAGTTGCCGCTGATAGCTTGATCAAAGAACTTTTGCATTACCGCGACAGTGTTGATGTAACCTTCGTTGCTAGGCATGTCCCACAGCAAGGTGTAGTACGACTTAAGACTTTGATATTGTGGAACAATCTGCTTAAGAGGCCCTTTTTTGCTTTTCTTAACGGACAAGTAACCTCTAGGTGGTTCAATTCCGTTTGTTGCGTTCGACACAACGGAACTGCTCTCTGAAGGCATCTGTGCGGACAATGTTGAGTGCCGTAAGCCGTATTCGGTAATGTCTTTCCTAAGACTATCCCAATCATAGTTTAGTTTGTTCTCCACAATAGTATCAACATCCTTCTTGTAAGTATCAATAGGAAGAATGCCATCACTGTATTTAGTGCGGTCAAAATATTCGCAAGCACCACGCTCTTTAGCAAGTGTATTTGATGCTTTAAGCAAGTAATATTGGAACGCTTCTGTTAAATCATGTACCAGTTTCCATGCTTGCTTATCTTCATACTTTACATGTTGTTTAGCCAAAAAGTGTGCTAGTCCGATATAGCCAATGCCCAATGAACGTCTTGCCTTTGTGCTAATCTCAGCTGCCTTAATTGGATAACGCTGATAGTCAATAATTTCTTCTAATGCTCTAACTGCTAGATCGCAGATTTCTTCTAGGTCGTCTAGTTCTTTGATAACGCCAACATTTATAGCTGAAAGAATACACAGTGCAATCTCTCCATTCTCGTCATCAATATGTTCAAGTGGCTTAGTAGGTAGTGTAATCTCTTGACACAAGTTACTCATATAAACTGTGTCTTTGAACGAGCTGTGTGTGTTACAATGATCGACATTCATAATATAGATACGTCCTGTTTCAGCACGTTCTTTGATTAAGTCGCTAAACAATTCCATTGCAGGAATTTTCTTTTTGCGAATACTTGTAGCACGTTCATACTTTTCGTACAGCTCTTGAAACACTGCTGGATCTCCATAGTATGCTTCGTACAAACCTGGAACATCATGTGGGCTGAACAAAGTAATGTCACCGCCACTTAGAAGACGCTCATACATTGTTTTGTTAATTTGTATCGAGTAGTCTAGTTTTCGAACACGATTGTCTTCAGTGCCCTTGTTGTTTTTCAACACAAGGATGTCTTCAATTTCTAAATGCCATAACGGAAAGTGTGTGGTGGCAGAGCCGCCGCGAACACCGTTTTGAGTGCAACATCTAACAGTTGCCTCAAACTTCTTCAAGAAGGGAATTATGCCGGTGTGTGCGACTTCTCCGCCTCTGATTTTTGAATTGACTGCTCTGATACGTCCGGCGTTGATGCCGATGCCTGCTCTTTGCGCCGTATAGCGGCCAATGGACATGTCGCTGGCAAAGATGCTATCAAGTGTGTCGTTGCTATCAACAAGAACGCAGGAGGCAAACTGCCTAACAGGAGTGCGCACCCCAGCCATGACTGGGGTTGGTATGTTGAGTCTAAAAAGCGAGGTCGCATCGTAGTATCTCCTTACATAATGCATACGTGTTTCTTTAGGATAGTTAGCAAACAGTGTTGCCGCAATCATCATGTACATGAACTGAGGAGTTTCAAATAATTGTCCGTTGCTACGATCTTGACAAAGATACTTATCTACTACTTGTCTTAGACCTGCATAGGTAAAGTTTTCATCACGTTTGTGATTTATGTAACTGTCTAGTTTTTCAATTTCTTCTGCAGAATACTTTTCCAATATCTCTGCATCATACACGCCGCGATCAATATTCATTTTAATCATGTCCATAAGTGCAATAGGCTCATAACGTCCAAACACTTCTTTGTTCAGTCCGTAACCTAAAAGCCTAGCAGCGGCATATTGATAGTTTGGCGAGTCAAGCGATATAAGATCGTTAGCACTTCTAATTAAAACTTCTTGTATTTCTTTTGTACTCATGCCATCAAAAAATTGTAAGTTGGCATTCATTTCAATTTGGCTAGAGCTCACCCCTGCAAGACCTTTGCAGGCTTCTTCAACTACGAAATGGATTTTATCGATGTTGAGGTGTTCTCGGTTGCCATTACGTTTAACGATCATTGTTCCGTTTGACATTTTAACTCCTCTTTCTGTGTGGTATCATATTTAGTGCAAGTTTGGTACAGTACAAATTTTTCTTATCGCAAAATCTTGTGGAAGATTTTCAATGCGAACACAACTACTATTAAAACCTAATACATAATCGTCTGCAATTAGAACGTGATAAGACTCTGCACTTGCACTGTCTATACCAATATGTATCTCGCAAGGTAACCCCTTAAAGCGTTCAGTTAACTGTAATGAATAAGCCATTCCCAGTACGATTCCAAAGTCACAATATTGGTTGTCTGCGATCAACTCCCAAGGCGTTGGCCATGACTCTGGATCAGTAACATCAATGTGCAAAGACATAGTCGGTGCCTTGCTATAGAAGGCTACCGTATCTTCAAAAGGAGTGTTACTTGTTTCTAGGGATTGGCGAAATTCTCGCCATGCTATTAGACGTTCGTCAGCTGATTTATCAAACATTATATAACACTAGACTGTTTATTCTTCACTTTAAATTTAAATTCAGTTTGGTCACCTACAGGCATTCCACTTGTTGATAGTATTGAGATAGTTTCGTCTGTACCGTCCCCATCTTCATCTGTTATTGTAACATCAAAATGAATATCGTCAAGATAAATTTCGTCTCCAGCGAAGTGATATTCGTCCGAAATCTCTACGCGGTTGTTATACGCATTGTTAATAATTGTCATAGTACCAGTTCTTACTGCTTCGTAACTTTCACTGGTCATTGTATAATCTATTTCGTAGCCTTGATTTGTTGTTGCCTGTGGTAATCTAAATAATTTGATTTGGTCACCTCTAACTATTGTTAAACTATGTTCGTGGCCCCAAGTCCAATTTGACGGTCCTTCTATTTCAGGTTGATAAATGACTCCAGTCATGTTTGCTTGGTTGTATGACAGTTCAGCAGTACGACTGAAATAGTCTCCTACTGATTCGTTTGACTTTTTACCAAACTTTATAACAGCAACCTGTGGTAATGCTTCTGTGCCGCCGCTGTTGCCTACAGAAACATATCTATTGTTTCTACTTACATTGTAGTAACCATTTTCAATCCAAACTCCGTATTGATCAATATCATTGAAGTAACTATCAACGATAAGGTTTTTGCCTGGACCTTCGCTTTGACCTAGGCTAGGAGCTCCTAGTACCATATTAACACCAAACGCAAATCCATGACCTAGTGTTCTAAACTTACAATCTGTCCATGTATTGTTGTTGATATCATAGTTACTCATTGCACCATAAGCCCATCCTACAATCTCTATATTTTCAAATGTATTGTCACTGGATTCAACTGCTCCACTTAGACTATTAAGTTCTAATCCAATATCTGAAAGATAGTCAGTTGGTATGCTATCGCCTGACTCCCAAGGTCCTGCAATTTTAATATTTCTAAACACACTGTCTCTACAGGATTGTAATACAAGTCCTTTACCTGAAGGTTGTGTAGTTTGTAGTGTTAAATTCTCAATTCTAATATGTCTTGCTTGTGTAGTAAAACTGGATCCGCTATCATCTGCTGCGTTAGTTTTGCTTCCGCCAATTGCTAAATCATTTTGTGTTTGAAATATAGGATTAGATGACGATGTTCGAATGATAGTTTTATCTTCTCCAGCACCGACTATAGTAGCAAAAGGAGGAACATAGATAGTATCATCAATAACATAAACGCCTGGTTCAAGTGTTAGTGTTACTCTACTTTGCTCACTTCCTTTGGTTGCTTCATTTAGATACAATTGATCTAATGCCTGTTGTAGTTTAACAGTTGCGTTTTGTGACGTTTGACCAGTTATGCCAAAAGCTCTAACACTTACTATATCATCTAGTCTGTCCTGAAGAGTTCTATAAACAGGATCTGTAGGACTGCTACCTGTTACAATATAACTGTCGTTTGCTCTATATGCGTAAGTATCAACTAGTGTAAAGAGGTTGTCATGTTCAGTTAAAACTTTGGTATTACCAACCTGTGGTGCGCCTTCTGATACAGCGCCGTTACCAATGTATAGTTCCCTAGTATCAATGGCCCAACCTAACTCACCTGATGCAAGTTGTGGTAATCCGGACCCTTGATTCTTTTGTCCTCGTCTCATTTGAATTCTTGATATCTGTACAACAGCCACGTGTTATCTCCTACACTTTTATTATGTATTTATGCTCTGTTTGGCTTTCCAGTCATCCCAAGATTCAAATTTACGTTTATAATTGCCCTTAGTGCTAGGTGGCATATTGCGTTTGTACTCTTGCCAAAGATCAAACTGTTCTTTTGCTTTTGTTTCGTCAGTTTTTAAATAGTATCTAGCAAGCATTCTATATCTTTGGCCTTGGCCAAATTCTTCGTAACGCTCTGCATTTTTAATTTTATCACGCTTTTTTCTTATAGACGGATCTTTAGATGCGCCTACCATTAAACCATCTTTATAGTTAGGATTTTTGTCGCCACTTAAATCGGCTCCATCATTTGGATCACCTACAATAATATTGTAATATAAGTGCCAAGTTCCTCTATCGTATCTGCGCTGCTGGTATTCTCTTTCCTTGTCTAATACTTCTTGCAAGTCATCGCTTTCAAACACAATCTTTCTTACAAGAGTTTCTGGACGTTTGTTATAAACTTCTGTGATTATTTTTCCACTAGCAAAATAATCAGGACGACCATTAGATCTTCCTATATATCGTTTTCCTGTGACAGTGTCCCAAACAAGATATACGTGTGGCTTAAGCCATTTTTTCATAGTATTGATATACCCGTTCGTACCATTCGTTACGCCATTCATCATACTCGTCTGGCCAAACATCAAACTGCTGGTACTCTCCTGCGCGACTACACATGAACACATGACCTTCACGTATGTTAGTGCCATATACTTCGTTGTGTGCTTCTGCGTATGCGACTAGTTGTAGGAAGTAATCAACTACCCATTCAACTTTTTTAGGTTTATTCGTTTGCTTAAAATCCATGATTGCAGGCTGACCTTTGTATGTTCCTACAAGATCAGTCGTTCCTGCGTACATTTGAGGCATATAAAGTGCTACTTCGCTGCCCCATACTTCTACGTCTTTAAGGGCATTTTCGCGAATAACATTAGCCATGTTGTGTGCTTGTTGAGCATATGGATTGCTTCCCGGCTCTGGCCATTCTGCTGTGTCTATGTAGTCCTCAAGATACTTGTGCATCCTAGTACCTACACCTGCTGCTTCGGTTACAATCTCTTGTGCTTTCTTTTCGCCAACACGTTTCTTCCAAGCAATAAGATGTGTCTTATCTTTAGTTGCGTCAAGGATAGTTGTTACACTTGCGACTGCATTGCCGTCAGGAGTTTCATAAAGCCTTTTGCCATTTACTTGTTTTCGTGAGATAGGTTGATAATCGTATTTTTTTACTATTAATGTCAAAACATAAATCCTATATTGTTTCTACATTATATAGTCTAAGTAGTTGATTGTCAAGAATTATCTTAGATCGTTATTACCTAAGTCAGTAGCACTCTTAGCCATTGCTGCTACTTTATCGCCGCCTGGCTCAGCATCTGCCTTGGAAGTTGCTTCTGGTTCTTTGGCTGTTTTAGGAGTAACACCTATTTCATTAAAGTCAGCGACCATAGTTTTTACACGTTCGTCTGTATCGTATGCTGCTTTGAATGTACCGTAGTCAAACTGCTCGCCACCTACGTTCTGCATTAACTTGTTTAGATCTAAATTTAATGCACCTTGTTTGACATCTTGTTGTTTAGGCTTTTTAAAATGTAAAAAAGCAGTGCGACCTTTAGAGTCTGCACTGCCTATTACTGTTCTTAATACCTGTACGAGTTTTGAAGGTAAAGCCTCGTCGGCTTCAACTATTTTTTTTTTGAACTTAAAATTGTTGCAATTCTACGGGTACGTTCTACGCTTTCGCGTTTGGCACGCCCTGCTTCTTCTTCGCCACCTGCTGCTGGCTCAGCTGCACCAAACTCATCCTGATCAACTGTAGGCTCCATTTCGCCTTCTTCGCCTGGTTCTCCCATATCAGGAAGTTCTTCGCCGCCTTCTTCAGATCCCATCATTTCTGGTGGTGCGCCTTCTCCTGTTAGCATGGCTACGCCATCTGTTAATGAGCCACGTGTGGTTTCCATAGTAGAGTAAAGTGCTTCTAGTGCAGGCTTAACGGCAGCAACAAATGAGTCTGACTGATCTTGTCCTAACTCATCGCGAATTGCATCTGCTAATTCTAGCATTGATTCTGTTTGCATTTCAGCAGTATCTTCCATCCAGCCAGTAACACGATCAACCATGTCCTTTGCTGCCATGACTAGTTCTGCTTCATCTTCTTTGCCTTCTTTAAGGAAGCTAATAAATTCTGGATCTACACTTTCGTTTTTCTTTTTCTTTTTGCCGTACATGCCTTCAGCTGCTTTTTGATTTTTTAATCCACTAGTCTTTTTATCTTTAACTGCTTTTTTCATTGGTTCCTTTGTGTCGCCGTCTTTATCTATATCAATGTAATCTGGCTTTGCTTTTTTGCCTTCTGAAATTTCTGCACGTTCTGCAATAGCGGCATTCAATACGTCAAGGAAGAGTTTTGACTTTTGATAGCTTTCGCTTTTATGAACAGTATCGTAACTTTCCATTGTTTCAACTTGAGAAAGTTTAGTGCGTAGTTTGTTACGAGCGTCTTGTAATTGCTCTAATGTAAAACTTTCGACACTTACTTTTGTGCCGAAACGTTTGGCTAGGCTTTCGTTCAGGGCCGCTGCCGTAATTGGTTTAGTAAATTCTCTTATGTTCATTTTTAACTCTTCCCTAATGAATCTGTTATAGTTATTTATGCGTTTTTTTAAAAAAAGATGTAATGATCGAGCTTGGATTTTATTTGTTCTGTCTTTGCTCTACTAATTTCATATCTATTAATAGTTATCTCTCTTTTAAAGTCACTATCTGTTTTTTCAATAGTGTAACGATAAAAAATACAATCATTGTAATGTTTTTCTATATCTCTATCATATGCTAGTATTTTTTCTGTTTTATCATTACCTTTTATTAAAGACCTTGCCAACGCTACTGCACTTGTTTTACAAAATGTGCGAGCTATCATAGCATTATCTTTGCAATCAAAAATGACATAGTCCTTTTTTGTTTTACGTATTGCTATATGACCAATACGGATGCTGTTTCCTTTTTTATAAGGGAACATGGTTTCGTCTATATTATTATTTAATATAGATTCTAAATCTTTAATAATTTGTCGGTTGATCATTTGCCTTTACCAAAACAAGATTATTTTTGTGTGTTTTACTTACCAGACTCTTCTTCACTAGATTCTCTATTATGAATTGATCTCTTTCATTGAAGATGTGCAGAGGCATAGGTCGATACAATCTGTTCATTACCTCCTCTTCTTCATTAGATACCGCTATGGATATCTGAGATATTATTTCATCGTGTCTCATCTATTTCAACATCGTCATTTGGATTAATCGTTTGTTTTGGATCAGGTTTAACGCTGCCTTGTGGCTTCTTGTTTAGTTTAACCTTACCGCTGTTTGGATCTTTTGTTAGAGCTGAAGGATTCTTTTTAAGATCTACGACTGTTTTAGTCCCGTCTCCGTGATCAATCTCGGCACTCTGATTAGGCATAACTTTGCTTATTTTTGATTGTATTTCTGAGATTCTCATTTGATCTTCCTCCTTGGCGCTTTCTTCCTGCTAGGAGTGTTTGGCGCATTTAGTTTTGTTAATCTTCTTGATGCTGCATTAGATGCTCTAGTTCTAATGCCTATCATTTTTATTTTTCCAGCTTTTTGTTGTTTGGTCTTTTTTAACCCTACAGATTTTTTAACATTGAGTGGCTTGTTACATGCAGCAGGTGAGCTCATAACCCTACCTTTGCGTATTCCAGACTGGCAACGATATTTTCTTACCTGCTTGCCGCCGGCCCTGCTCCATACTTGCGTTGCTTCTAAAAACTCAGCCACTTGCATTATCTACGTTTTCCTACTCTAGCTGCTTTGTTCAATGATTGAACTCTACGGCTTGCCGGATTAATACGTTTTGTACGTCTTGCTTTCTTGGCCATACGTTTGCCCATTCTAGCTTTTAGTCTTTTAAGAGCAACTCTTTTCTTTACATCAGGTGCTGCAAAACATTGGGCCGCAGTTGCTACTACTCTGCCGTTACGAAATCCACCCTGACAGCGATACTTACGGACCACACTCTTGCCGGAGCGAGCCCAAACTTGCTTCTCATCTATTTGGTCATTAAAAAACTCACGTATTAACATATAGTTATTTATCGTGAGCGAACTGTTACTGCATTAAAATTACAACAATAGTTGAAAGCAGACCTGCTACTATTGTTCCGGCTGCGCCAATTAACACTTTAATCATTGATGCGTTGCCACTTTGTATATCTTTGTGAATATCTTCTACTTTTTCTTCAATTTTGGTGAGGCGTGATTCTAGTTGCTCATACCTTTGCTGGCATAAATCAACATGTGCTTCTAGGTTTTCTTTTTCTAATTGCGTGGCACTAGCCATACTGTATTCTCCAATTAAAGTAATCGCGATAGATAGCCCTTTAATAGCCTAGTTATGTGTGCCTTTTACAATTTTATTTATCATCTAGTTCTTCAAAAATGATATTGGTTTGTCTTGGATCAGATGTTCTAAACACTGCATTTTTTATAGTAACAGTTTCATTTAGTCCGTCTATGAAAGGGACTAGATCAAAATCTTGTATCAATAAGTCAGTGGTTAGTCCTTCAAGAACTTCGTGTGTAAAAGTAAAAGTCCAATATCTGTTTTTACCTTCGAAGTCTTTGCCAAACCCTAACTTGCTAATTTCATCTACATGAGACTCTACATTCAAGGGATAAGCATTTACCCTAAGACCAATAGTTTGGAATACTGTCATGTAGTTTGCTTGTTGCTTGTATGCCAATGCATCGTCGCCTTTACGAGCATTGGTGTTTGTAATATCAACAAGTGTAGTGATCTTAAATTTCATACTGTATTTACAGTCATAAAAAAAGGCCCACATAAAATGTGAGCCTTTAGTGTGCGTAATGCACGGTCCCTAAGGTAGTTAGGAATTATTAAGCGATTGTGATGCTTGAAGCTGCTGTTACAGTTGTGTCTGTACCAACGCCGTCTAGTGCTTCCATGCGAGCTGCAATTGATGCTGCTGTGTTAGCGTGTCCATCAACAATAACGTGTAATAGACCTGAATTATCGTTTGGTGCATAAGCCATTAGTGGCTGTAGCTCACGTAAAGCTAGATCATATAGTGATCCGTTTGCGCCGTCGTTTGCACGTAGATCGATTGGTGCATCATCTGAACCGTCTGAATCAGAATCAAATCCGATTACATATGCTGCAAGTTGTGCTACTGACTCAATTGAGCCAACTGTGTTGTCTCCACCATTAACTGGGGTTACGTCGAATGTTACTGCCATTTTTCTTCTCCTATAATTATCGAATGGCAAAACGCTGCTCAAGCGTTTTGTTACATATGTATTTAGTCTTTTGGCAAAAAAGAGGCTATTTTAGGTGTTTTTTGGCTCTCTGATGTATGGCTCTTAGCTGTTGTATGTACGCAGGGCCCGATTGTACTATATCATCTATCATTTTTACAATAGGCAAATAGCCTCTCACATACTGTCCTGGAACAGTGTCGCCATCCTTTGCTTTGTCCAAAAACATCTTAGCCATCATTAGGTTTTCCTGACCTACTAGGTAACGATAGTATTGTAAGTTAGACATAGTGTTTGTTACTGCTATGTCAGGAACGCTTACAGTTGGTTCTGGATCAGGGACACGATCAATTTCAAAGTTTTTGCTAGATACAAACTTTTCAAATTCTTCTATTACATCACTGTTTCTAAGTTTTGCTCTTACTGCAAATGCTAAACGTGTGATGTATTTTTCTTTATCGTATTGCGATGCGTTGTTTAGGTTAGTTATGATTCTTCTTATTGCAAGGTAGTCACCGTTTTTAATATTGAGCGCAGTTTCTAATTTCAAAAACAAGTTTGCTACTTGCGAAGGTTGTGCATCATTACCTAACTGACTTAGGTATCTATTAACAGCCATTATAGGAAGCGTGGTAGTTTTTCTTACTTTTTTTGCAGATTCAGGATCTTTGAGTTTGCCGACAGCATCATCGTCTCCATCTACAAAGTGTATAAAATTATATAAGTCTGTTGAAAACATGCTAAAAGTTTTATAGTTATTCTTTTCACTTGTCTTAGCGGCATACTTTCTTGAAAACTTATTGTACATAGGAAATTTACGCATTAGTTCTAGCACCAATAGAATAAGATACGTTCTTTCGCAACAGTCAGTGTAGGTTAAAACTCTTGCGTTATTAGAGTCGCGTATCATTCTTGCTTCGTGCAAGCCTTTTATAAAAGAAAAGCTAGGCTCAACAGGTTCAGACAGATCATGTCCGCCCTCCATGGTTGCCCATTCTAATGCTGTATATTTCTTTTCCATATTAGCCGAGGTATCTCTTAACAAATAGTGATGGTAGTTCGTGATAGTCCATATCAAAGAAGTCAGCTGCTGTGGAACCTTTTTGAATGTCTTTCTGGAACTGTGTTCTAACCATTGGTTTTACTTTTTCTGTTGTCATGAGCATACGAACAACTCTAGCCTGATCAGGGGTAACCTTAAAAACTTTACCGTCATCAGTTGTAACTGTAGTAACTGGCTTAGGATTGCCTTGGCTATCTAGAATTTTTCCTAGTTGGTCGTACATAGGTGCTTGTTTGTAACCTTCACCTTCGTCATCGTCTTGGTCAAGTTCTTTACCTACGTTACCTAACTCGTAGTCGTCGAACTCGTCTTCGTTAATTTTAGCAAGTTTATTTGCTAAATCTCTTATTTCTTCTGCTGCGCTTTTCATAATTTTTTCCTTATCTTTCGACTGATCTGTTTGCTTTTGTAAAGTATTCACGTGACACTAACTTGATGTCGCCTTTTGGATGTGCTAATACATAGCCTTCTCCGCCTTCGCCGTGTGTATCAGGTGAAGTAGGACCGTGTGGTCCAATACTTGCCTTTACATCAGTATCTTGGTTATTAAGCTGATTGATAATATCATCCTTAAATTCCATAATACCTCTCATAATGTCCCATAGGGCATTAAATCCTTGTTGATTTTGTTGAATATGATCTACAATCTTTGCCTGTTTGGCAGGAGGATTTTTGCTCATTTTCAACCATTGTAAAAAGTCTTTGCCTAAATTTGCTAGTCCTGTATCTACTTTGCTGTTGGTATAACTGTACAATACATCCGGAAAGTATTTCATTTTCTTTTCAACTAGAGTATTCATGTCAAGCATTGCATCTAGTACAGTTGCATTTTTACTAATAGTTTGTTTTAGTTTAGTTGCTTTACTATTATCAATGTCGGGTGGCTGCTGTACTGTTACTGGAGGAAACACTAAAACTTCGTTGCCAATAAAAACGTCATTGACATTAATAGTAATAGGTGATTCATCTCCTTGTTCATCTATCATTCTGTGTATAACAACACCTGTTTTGCTTCTTCCAACTCGGCTTCCTATTTCGCTGTCTTTTTTAATTTTATAGGTTACAATATTAGGTGTAAAAACGTAGTAATTATCTTCTAACTCTGGAGTGTTATAATATAACAAGTCACCCTTAAAGAATCCTGTAAAATCTCTCGGAACTGCCTTTTCGTATTCGTCATAAATGTCAGCCATATTGGCTGCAAAGTTTCTATAGTTGTCTCTTTTAGCAGGATCAGGATTGTTTGCTCCCGGACGATTCATTAACATTTTTTGGAGTTCTTTTGCTGACTTTGATTTTCCGTCGTATCCTTTTGCAACCCAACCGCTTTTATCGGTAAGAACGAATGTTCCATCTTCGCCGCGGCCAAAAATGATGGCGGGAGATCCGTCCCATTTGATTGTGACATCTGTGTGACCACCTTTCTCTAGGTTTAAGAAACTGTTAAGTGTGCGGATAGCACCTTTTGATCCTTCGCGGAAAACAATATCTTCCGCATGATCTATACGAGCACCTTCTCGTAAAACAGTTTCTACTAATCTAAATTCTCTAAATCTCATTATACTGTTCCAAATACTGTTTGTCCAATAATTTCCGCACCATCCGAATTTCGCATATCATACATAAATCCGATATTAGTTCCTTTACCATAAGCTAGAGGATTATTACTAGTAAAGTTTAACCAGCTCTTATCCATGTCTGGCAAATACTGAACCAATGCTTGCATAACCTTTTCGCCAGTCCGCTTGCTCATGTTTGTATAGTTTTTACTAGGACCTGTCCATTTACCGCGCTTCTTATCATATACTCCAGTAATTGCTTGGAACTGCCCTCTTTGGTTAAGCACTGAACTTATCGAATTAGGATAACTACTGTCTCTAACACGATTTAATATAACTGCGGCTACTGCTGCCCTTTCTCTTGCATTCGGGCTTGCTTCTGCGGCTGTTGCCTTAACAAGCATTGTCATTTCTTCGTCGCTAATTGAACTGCCTAGAAACTCTTCAACAACACTTTTAGCATCTCCATCTGCTACTACAGGATCTCCAGCGCCAACGCTAGGTGACACATCTTTTTTTGGCTTAGTAGCTTTTTTTGGATTCAACATTAACATTTGAATTTCTTTTGTTGTTAAAACAAATTCAGATGTTTTTATGCCGTTGTCTTTTTTGTATGCTTTTATTGCTTCTATAGTATATGGACCAAACTTTCCATCAACACCCGTAGGCCCTACATCGTAATCTAAATCAACAAGTTTTTGTTGTATAAGTTTTACTGTTTCCTTGTCTTCTTCATAGTAAGGAGGTCCTGCGATAACTTGTTTTGTTTTATCTTTTGCTTCATTATCGTCATCTGTATCTAATGTAGGAATATCGCCGCCAAAGTTTATTCCTCTAGCGGTAGCATGTGGAACACGTGGTCTTACTTTTTCAACTATTTCATCAAACTTCATAGTCCGGCAAGCTCTCTTATTCTATTAAGCTCAGCACTCTCGGGTAGTCCTTTGCCTTGCTTTTCCATGTTCTCTAACCAAGGAGCAATTAAAACTTCAAATTCAGGATCACCTCTAAGTTTTGCTATCATGCTCTCCACAGTGTGAGTATCTTCTTCTTTGGCACCTGGACCTAAAAGTATTTCTGCAATTTCATCCCAGTCGTCTGCAACAACAGCATCTCCGTTGTTAGGATCTACAACTCCTTTAGTTGGGCTAAACTTATAGCCTCTGCCTCTTGCAAGACTAGAAAGTAGTACAGCTCTGTCTGCACCTGTGTAGTGTTCTGTTCCGCCACGCTTGGCTCCACGCTGTAGGGCAGGATTATCTGTTAGCATAAAGTCAGTTTGTACAAAGCCATTCTTAGGATCACCTTTGATTGGTGTGCGAAAATGCACTTGTAGTCCTGCATCCTTGATCCAACCTGCTTCAAAGGACTTGCCTTTGTTCATAATTTCTAAATCTGGAATACCTTGCTTTTGGCACCAAGCAGATAGTTTGGCAATAATTTCTTGTTTGGGTAATTCTCTAGTATCTGTATTGAGGTCTAAATCACCTGAACTATTTTCTTCAAACGTTCCGTCAGCTTTAACTTTTCTACCTGTAGTGCCTAATTTGTCGTCATCAACAAACTTAAAACCAAAAGTAGAATTGATCCAATCTATAGTTGGATCGACATCGGGTGTGGCAATGCGCTGGCACATTAGTTCTTTATCAGGTTCTGTTTTGAATACGTTACCGCCTTCATTCAATATCATTTCTTTTACTCTCAATCATTTTCTGCATACTGCGCTTGAATTTACGTGGATCGCCACTTCTGATACTGTTCAAAAACCTTCTTTCTAACTCACTAGCTGTAGTTTCGTCATAGGTATTACTAATCCTATTCAAAAGATTTATAGCACTCTCAATAATATTATTGGCAGTGGCTTCTATAAGAAGATCGTTATCCTTGGCTCTGCCTAAGTTATTCAGTTCTTCAAGTATGCTTCTAGTACGTTTCTTCATTACACCTATTCCTGTTAATGTATTTAGTTTAACTAAACTATAAATACGTTTGCTACTGGGCTAGTAGTTTTAATACAAAGAGGGGGCATTATGGGCATTTCACAAATGGATTTTCCGAGTAGATCTCTATTGTTTGCCAAGCTGGCACAAATTTCTTACAATGATAACATCAAAGAAGTTAAAAAGCAAGTAAAAAGTTTGGGATTTACAACAGTTGAATTTTACAACAAAGAAGGCGCACAGGCATACCGTTTCCAAAACAAAGACGATATGGTAATTGCTTGTCGTGGTACAGAGCCTACTAAGTTTAATGATATAGCAGCAGATTTAAAAACTATGCCAGTTAAATCAGAATCAGTAAGTTATGTACATAGAGGATTTAAGGCGGAAGTTGATGAACTTTGGCCTATGGTACTAGAAGATATTACTCGTACAGTTAATAAAGACAATAAACTATGGTTTTGCGGACACTCTTTAGGAGCAGCAATGGCTACTATAATGGCAAGTCGTTGCTATTATGAAAAAGGAATACGCAACCCTGAAGAATTATACACATACGGATCTCCAAGAGTAGGGTTCCGTGGATACGTTAAGACAATGACAACTCCACATCATCGCTGGAAGAACAATAATGATATTGTAACTACTGTTCCTCCTGCATTGTTTGGATTCAAGCACGATGGTGAGTTACATTATCTGAACGCATATGGTAATGTTCGCAAGCCTACAGGCTGGCAGTTGTTTAAAGATAAACTGCGTGGTTTATGGATGGGCATAAAGAGAGGACAGATAGATAGTTTTTCTGATCATAGTATGATCAATTATTGTGCATACTTAGAAATGTATGCAAGCGGAAAAGAAAACAGTCAATTTTAATCTTTGCGGATAGACCTGTTATAGTTTATTGCTTCTTCAATAAGTGTCAGCCTGGTGTTATTACGCTGGGCTGATCTTACGATTGCGTTAGTATCTTTCGAGAAACAATGACCGCCAAAGCCTCTTTGTTCAGTCACTTCACTATGACTTGATCCAATCCTGGGATCATCTGTTATGGCTTTTGATACTGATGCAAAATCTAATCCGTAGGATTTACAATAATCATATACTTGGTTAAAGAATGTTACCTTAGTTGCAAGGAAACTGTTTCTAAATGCTTTGGCTGCTACAAGATTTTTAGGATTATCTAGTGCAATATCGATTTTTCCTAGTGCAGTTATAAACACGTCACTCCAAAAAGATGTGTTCGATCCTCCAATGTACATTTTATTAAAGAAAGCATCTTGTTCCCAACTTGCTTGACGTAGAAACTCTGGACTAAAACATATTTGATGATTAGGAAAAGTATCTGATAGCATTTCCCATCCTTCTACACTAATTGTGCTTTTGATTAGTATTGGCACATCCGGACACAGGTCTATAACTTCATAGACATTTTTCATTTCACATGAGCCGTCATGACGTGGTGGAGTACTAACACAAACTATTACAGCATCAATGTCTGTCCAGTCTCCTTCATGTCCTAAATTAGGATCATGGATTGTTAAATTAAAATAGTCTTTTAAAACTAACTCTTGTGCTTTGCCAACAAAGCCGTAACCTGCAATTAAAATTTTCATAATAATAATTATACACGTTTATAAAAATAAGTCAAGAAAAAAGGCAGCTCGTCGTTGCTGCCTTTATATTATTAAAGTCCCATAGGAACAATTACATAATGAATCAATAGTACGATTGCTAATGAAGCACTCAGCCCAATCATCATCTTACCAAAGTCTTTACCCACTAGTGGGAACACACTTTTTGTTTTTTTCTTGCCCATAAATGAAGCAATAGCAAACTCGCGTCCTGCAAGTAAGCCAACAAACACCCAAGTAGTACTCATTGGAATGTCGTTTAGTTCTTTAAAGAACCATAGTGTTAGCCAGTAAAACAAATCGATGATTGTTGCCGAACGAACATAACGAGTATTGTGTTTTTCTAGTACAATCTTTTGGATCTTGCCTCCGCCTTCACGGAACATAAATCCTAATCCTACAACAAATACAACACTGATCATCAACATCAATGGAATGTCTAACTGTCTTGGAAGGAACACTGCAATGTTTGCCATATCATGTGACAACCAAGTCCACCACAGGAAGCCTGTGGTTACCCATTGTCCTATACGCCACCATTGTTTGTGTTCTTCTTTGACTGGAACGTTTTCATCTAGCCAACGGCTTACAACGTACCATACCGCATAAGCAAATGTAGCCGCAACTACATAGCCCATCATTGATTTCATCAACATCTTTTCTAGCACAAATGTACTTGCAAAAGCACTTAACACTAAGAAACTAGTTGATACAGGTACGCCTACCCGTGTTAATAATAGTAGTACAAGTGGCGCCATTGCGTGGTACCATTGTACTTCTTGCCAAGGAATTTTATTCAATCGTCCATAGGAAATATCACCGCCATATGCGTACCAACCGTACCATATCGCCCATAATAAAACCGCACTAGCGGCGGCC
>Ga0255780_10000680_pt1 | contig 32176 bp, 20 predicted proteins | sample 071ome_32_FD_179978 | JGI IMG/M metagenome (GOLD analysis project Ga0255780, IMG submission 179978) | Coastal salt marsh microbial communities from the Groves Creek Marsh, Skidaway Island, Georgia - 071405AT metaG (version 2) | ecosystem: Environmental > Aquatic > Marine > Intertidal zone >... | reverse complement strand
ATTTGCCATCGCCATATGCAACGTCTGACCATGATCCTGTGCTTGGTAAATTACCGCCAGCACTCCAAGTAACACCGCCATCTATTGAATAAGCAGTGTCATCAACACCAGTGCCGCCTGCTATTGCCACAACGTGTGCAGCATTAGGTGTTGCCTTACCAGCAATTGATGTAAATGATCCTACGCCTGTTGCTGTAAATGTATTTCCTAACTGGCCAACACCACCAATGGCATCCCATGGTGTGTCACCCGTTTCAGTGATTGTGTATGATCTTCCTACCGTAAAGTTTCCTGCACTTTCTTCTGCTGTTAGTTTACCACCTGCAATTGCATTCCAAGTAGTTGAAACTGGTAGTGGAGTAGATGCTGACCAACTGTCTCCATCTGCGCTCAAGTTAATGGTATTACCACTTGCACTTGGCAGTGCAATAAAGTTACCACCATCGCCATAACCACTAAAGTCAAATGCCTGAACAGCACCGTTAGCACTGTTTACAGATGTAATGGTAATTGTTAGATCGTTACTAGCCGTTCCATCTAGAGTAGATCCATTAATTGTAACGGTATCCAGTCTAGCATAGCCAGTTCCGCCTGTGTTAAGTGTTACAAGATATTTTGTTCCCTTCTTAACAATATCAAACGTAGCACCCGTTCCGCTTCCTGAAGTTGAACTCTGTGCTGTGTTAATATATGATGTATAGTGCGGAGCATATGTAACATCATCCCAAGTAGTCGATGTTGATAATGTTTTAGCATCCGAACTAAACGCAGGAGCAGTAAATGTTAATCTTGGTTCAATTGTGTAGGTTGATGAAGCATCCGGAGCAACAATTGTTGTTCCTGGAACTATATGATCCCATCCTGATGCACCCGTAGTTTCCTTGTTAACGGTTGCAATCTTGGTTCCTGAATTGTATGTTGCAATTATACCAAACTGTCCAACGCCTGTTCCGCCAGTAACGTAAATTTTCATGCCAACGTATGCTAGGCTTGATCTTGAATCAGTAGCAGCAATCGTAATTTGGCTTGTTGTTCCGCCCTGTGCAGTGTTTGATGCAGTAACATATCCAAAACCACCAAAGTTACCATCCGCTTCCGGAGCACCTGTTGAATCGTCTACGTTATCTGGTAATCTAACGCTGTGAACAGCATCATCACGGAATTCGTCTGCTTCAATTACCTGTCCTGAACCAGCACCAAATATTCCCCATTCCGCTTCTGTGTATTCAATACCAGCATTGTCAAATTCCAATTGTAATACTTCGTCAGCACCGTCAGTAAACACGCTACCAGCAACTGCCTCGTATTGGAATTTGTTATCAACTATTGAAGTTTGTGGAGTTTCATCAGGATCAAATCCTTCAGCAACTGAACCAAAGTCACCGTATGAGTTGTTACCATTAGTTCCTCTAATTCTACCACCTGCTTCTGCAAGATAACCAATGTGTGAGTAGTATGTAAACACAGAAACAAGTTCTGCTCTACCCTTATTAGTAACCCAAGCACCAATACCGTCCGAAATTACCTGAGTAAAGTCGTTGGATACGATCGAATCATTACCGCCATTGTGCAGTGCGCCATCAATCTTCTGACCAACTGCTGCATTACCAAATGTAGTAACGCCCTGAACGTATGGTGAACGTGCAATAATCCATGTTCTAAAGTCTGCTGGTCCCCAACCTGGATCAAGTGAAACATAAGATCCAGCAGTTACTCTTGATGTTCCATAATCGTTTTCAGGTGTAAGATCACCGTTTAATCCGTCCAGTGTTTGGTTTCTAATACCAGTTCCGTTGCGAACATAATACATGTCCTCTTCGTGTGAACCAAGAGCAGCATTTACATAGTATCTAGCAACATAGCGTGACTTGTAGTTTGAAGTCCATTGTAGATCCCATTTAAGTGCATCAATGTATGTGTCAACATCTCTTAGACATAATGTTTCGTTGTAAACTAATTCAACGCCCATGCTTCCTGATGCCGTGGTTAGTGTGATAGCAGCAGTTGCATTTCTAACAACACCAATCTTGAATGTAGTTGAACTCACAACGTTCTGAACATAATATGTTGTGTCTGCATCTATTCCACCGAATGTAGTTCCAGTAAATTTAATTGCTGCATTTCTAACCAACCAACTAGTGTCTGATATTGTAATTAAATCAGTAGTTGCAGTTGTGTCTGTTGCAGTATCACTGTAAGTGTCATCGATGTATGCAGTAACTTCTGCCTTGATGAATGCTCTGTTTTGTTCTAGTTTTAATCTTGCGTAATCTCTAACACGCAGTTCAGTTTGACAAATCGCACCTTCGTCAGTTGCTGCAAAAATGATTGTGTCCAGAGTATCCATTAGTGTTGTTACTCTAGAATCAGCAGTTGCATCACTGTTTAGATATGTTGCAGTGTCTCCTGAAATTGTGTCTGCCAAATATTGATAAGCCGCTCTAGTCGCTGTTTTTTGGCTTAGTTCAAATACTTCTGTTGCACTGGATCTTAAGTAAGATTGTGCAGCAATAGTAGTAGCAAAATTACTGTTAAACATAAAGTCAAACATTACTGCTTCAAGTATGATTCTAGTATCTCTTTCACACTTGGCAACATTGTATGTTAAACTAGGATACTGTGCAGCAATATAATTTGTTACCGCTGTAACAAGTGTTTCCTGCTGTGCATCCAGTGTTTCTGCTGCTGTAATTAATGCAGTTGTTGATGAAACACCATTTGTTGCTGCTGGCATTTGAACCACGTGTGCTGGAACTGTTTGGCTCGCAGCATTTGTAATTGTCAGTGCCGATCCACCAAATGTTGTTGAAACAGTCAGTGTTGTGGAAGCAGGAGTAGATACTACCCAGTATGTTAAATCTTTTGTTAGTTCATTTACAGTTTCTAACGGTATAAAAATATCACCTACACTTAATCCGTGTGCGGAAGAAGTTGTAATTACGTTAGATGTAATGTCTGTAATTGTTACCGCAGGAAGATCTGCACCTGTAGAGTCACCAGCAATAGAATTATAAATTGTTTCTAGATTTGTCTGGACGGCACTAATGGCCCCTGCTGATGCAGCAGTGTCTCTATATTGTGGAACAGTGTCCTGGTTAGCAGTAACTAATCCGTTATTTAGAATTGTAGCAACAACATTTTGCAATCTAAGGTGCATTGCAAGAGTTTCAGTCTTAATGCTATCAGGAATTAGTGAAGTTGAACTTTCGCCATCCCAGTATGCTCTTGCAGCAATCACTGTTTGATAGTTGCCGCCATATGTTAAATCGTAAATTAATGCATCAACAATATGTCCAACATCTTCTTTTGTATCAGTCTTACCATATTTTAAGTTAGGATAGTTAACAGTAAAGAATGCTACCATTTCTTCCTGTAGGAATCTTTTGTTTTCCTCAAGAAGTTTTCTAGCATCACCATAACCTACCAAGTAAGATGAATTATAACCTGTTGGATCAGCCGATGAAACATTGTGTTTCGTTCCAAGTTTATAATCAGCACGCTGTTTCATTACACCAACTAGTTTTGACACTAGTGGGTTAGTTTCTGAATCATCTGCTGTTGGCCATGTTTGATCCTGTGTCTCAGTGTTTCCTGATGTAGGAGTAACTGAACCACCCGATACAACATTACCAATGAATGACTCAATATGATTAAATGTGCCAATTGTGTAGAAAGAATCACTTACATCAAGATTTCTATCTGATGCAGCAGCAGCCTCAACTCTAGTTGATCTAATTTCATCACCTAGTATACAAGTCTCTGCAGGAACAATAATAGGTAATACTTCCTTGTATTGTCCAGCCTTAACATTAATTAAAACGTTAGGAACATTTCTTTCAGGTATTGCACTTGTGTCGCCTGCTGTAATAGTATCCGTAACTATTGCAAGCAACGATTGAATTGTTGTGTATACACCAGTTTCTGCTGTGTAGTCTGTGTTGATGTATTGTGCAGCAACAGCAGATGAGTCACTAGCATCCTGATAGATTGTATCAGGAGCGGTGTTGTTTAACACATTTCCAATAATAGTTTCTAAGTAAGCATAAGCAGCAGTTGACTGACTTGCTTCGTTGCTTAAACCAGCACCGTAAACAACATCCTCATCACCACTTGAAAATTCGCCGTCAGCACCAAGACCGCCCACAAAAGTAAGTGCAGCCGCTCTAGTTTTTAGGTTACCGCCGTGCGTGATATCCCAAATTAATCTGTCTATGATAAATCCAACGTCTCGTTCACACTTGTATTCATCATAGTCAAATCCTGACCAAATGCCTGAACCGCCTGCGACCTGTGCTTCAATCCAACTTGAAGTTTCTCTTTGCAAGAAAACTCTGTTAAGTTCTAAAAGGTGTGCTGCCTGAGGATTTCTTGCACCATTTTCCACTTGCTCACAGGCATATCTAATAGTTGCCCATGGTTTATCAAGTGTGGTTCCTCTTGTAGGAGCAGGACTGTCAACACCATTTGTTGAAACATAATAAACTTGATCAACCTGTCCTAGCGTTGTCCATTCAGGAATAGTTCCGTTTGATACTAAAACCTGACCTTCTTGGCCGATTGGTAATCTAGTTGGACCCGCACCCGAGTAGTAAACCATATCACCCTGTGTTGTAAGAACACTTGTTTCACTACCAATTGTTAGTGTGTTCCAATATGTTCCTGTAATATCCTGATCCGGACGAGAATTATCTGCACCACCGCCTTCTGCGCCAATTGTTGATCCGTCATCACCTTCTGATCTGTGTGCTAACACACAAATGAATGCGTTTGAACCGTATCTTACTGTATCGCCTAGAATGTATTCTACGTCATCCTGCCATTCGCCTCTCCAATTGATACCACTGTTTAATTTGTCCCAGTAAGATGTATTTGGAGGAGCAACTGCCGTAATTCCTGTCATCGAACCACTTGCTGTGGTTGGTGAAAATGCAGTTCCGCCTGGCTGTGTTGAAATAGTAAAGTTTGTTCCGTCTACAATGCTCTTGATGTAGTATGATGCACCCGCAAACACATTACCAAATGTAGTCCCACTAAAGATAATCTGTGCGTTTGCTACAAGCGATGATGTGTCACTTGTTGTAAAGTTACCCGTTGCATTGTCAGTTGCTGTAATTGTAATGGATTCAGATGCGCTATCAAGTTTTGCTCTGTAGGTATATCCACCCATTCTAACAGCATCACCGATTTTGTAATCTGTTGAAATATCCCAATCCGATTGGAAATTAAAATTCTTAGAAAATAGATCCCAATCCGATGCTGAAGTAGTAGGAACTGCACCAGTGCTTACTGTTTTTGCAACATATTGATTACCACCATATGATACAATATCACCTATCTGGTATGTAGTTCCTGATGCCCAATCACCTTCATTTTCAAAACCTTCAACAAATTTAGTCCACTCACCACCTGTGTAGTCAGTATTAAAATCTGCTGCCGCTGTGTGTGCTGTAGCGGCAATGTAAAGTGAAGCGCCTTCTTTTACAACATCATTAACTTTGTATCTAGTTGCAGTTACCCAAGCACCCTTGTAGTCTAATCCCTGTTGGAATTCATCCCAGTATGCTGTATCTGCTTCAAGACCTGCTGATGTTGTTGCTTGTGAAGTGTGTCCTGAAGTTGCAATGTATGAAATACCGCCATACTTGACTACATCATTAGTTTTATATCTAGTTGTTGTAGCCCAATCGCCCTTGTATTCAATACCTTCTGCAAACAAATCCCATTTTGCGTAATCCGCTTCCAGTCCAGTGGTAGTTTCTGCACCCGGTGCGCCTGATTCGCTTGAAGCATTTGACGTATGGCCCAAATTGGCAATATATAACAAACCGCCATACTTAACAATGTCTCCAATTTTATAAGAAGTTGATGTGTTCCAATCTCCAGTCCATACTTGGCCATCTGTCATTTGGCTCCATTTGCTTGGACTGTATTGTAAATCCGTGTTAAAATCTGCGTCTGAAGTGTGACCAACAGCACATATGTATGTTTTACCACCAAATCTAATAACGTCATCGACGTAGTAAACAGTGGAAGGAGTCCATTCTCCCTTCCATACAAATCTAATTCTACCTAGTTTAAATTCTGCCATTTTGATATCCGTTTGTTATGTAGTATTTATCAATGTTAGTCATTATAGTCACTCCTTTACCCTTTCATTCCTTTATAGAACAGTGATTCAGCGATCCAATGACCACTTGCACCTGCTTGGTCTCCCACAAAGTCGACCCTAACAGGGAAACTGATTTTAGTGCCAGCAACGTTGCTTATTTCCGAAGGTCCTACCTTAATTACACCAGCAACAAAGTTGGCCGTTAATAGATCCGCTCCACCAACGTTCAATCTATTCTGTAAGTAAGATTTAATTGCTCGTTGTGTAGGAACAACATTGTTAGAATCCTGTGTAAACAGTGGATCTGTTGAGAATTCTCTAACAACTGCTCCACTACCACCAAGTCTAACTCCACCCAATGCTAATTCTGTTAGACCCTGTAGGTCAAAGAAGTCAGCACTGATTGTTACAATACCAGTGGCCTGTTCAACAGCAAATAATTCACCGCAACGGAAGTTACCGTTTTGGTCTGTTGCTGTGTAGAACACTCTACCACCGTTTAATTCCACGATCTCATTTTCTGGTGCGCTGTTAAAGAAGTTACCAGATGAATATAAAGTTGGATAGTTTGTTTCCACAAAGTTACCCGTTCCTACATCTAGGAAATCGTGTCCTGTAATTCTAACCTGAGAATATCTTTCTCTAATTTCTACCTGTGAAGTATGCTCCAAGAAGTAGTTCAAATCAAACTCAGGCGTCATTCTAAATCTTCCTGTTAGAGTTCCATCTATCTGTGTGCTTTCAAGCGTTCCGGCTTGAACAGTATAGAAGTCTTCCTCACCTCTAAATCTAAACTGTGATCCAGGACCAGGAATGGTTGCCAAACCGCTCACATACACAAACTTACCTTCTGGAATTTCATCAGCATAACCATCTCCAACAACTGTTACGGTAGTTGACGATGTTCTATATCCAGAACCTCTGTTTCTCCATCCCGGTTGGCCCAATACTCTGTCATCCATTCTCATTTCTATGTATGCGTCAGCAGTATTGTTAGGATCCGTAATTGTTATCGTTGGAATGCCTCCTGCATAACCGCTACCAACATCCCACAGTCTAATGTGTTTGATGCTTCCTGATTCTACCCATGCTCTACCTTTGGCACGGCATCCAGTTTCAATCTTGGCACCGTTTTGGCTTGTGGCAACTGCCACCCAAATGCCTGTGCTGTTAGATTGTGTTGTTGAGTCTCCTATTGATATATCTGGATTACCAAATCCTACAGCAGTCCAATTTAATGCTTCAGGCATTGCTCGTTCAGTCCAAAGGACTCCGTCCTCGGTTGAAGTGGCAAACGTTGAAGGACCTCCTGTTGCGTCAGCAAATATATCTCTTCCGCCCGTATCACCAATGGCAATGAACACGCCCTGTCCATATCTAATCTGTTTCCAATAGTGGGCAGTTGAACCATCCTGTGTAGGAAGTGCCGTTCCTGTTATCCAACTATCTCCTCTGTCTAGGGAGATTGAAACATCACCCTGTGTGGATACTGCGATGAATCTGTTGTTTCCGTAGGCAATCGATGACCAATCTCTCTGCGAACTGTCAGCAATCACATCCATGAGCTGGCCCTGCCATGACCATGTATTCGTAACGCTGTTATATTCACCGTGTGCCGTATTGTTACCAGAGTTTGCCAATGCAATGAATCTTCCCTGACCGTATGCAACATCAACCCAGTTGTTAACCGTTGAATCGCCTATATCAGGCAGTGTGGTTGCAGACCAAGTTGCTCCACCGTCCGTGCTGTATGCACCCTCATCGCCAGTGCTTGAAACTGCAAGGAATACGCCCGCACCAGTTGTTGATTTACCATAGGTTACGCTTTCCCAACTTGAATTTCCAGGCATCGCAACATCAATCCAATTTAATCCATCTCTTGAATATGCTGCTCTGTCGCTGTCCTTTCTTATGGCAACAAAATAGGTTCCGCCTGCTGCTAGGCTGACCCAATTTCCTGCATCAGGAAGTGTAGTCGATAGCCAATTGTTGGCATCTTCCGAATATGCTACATGACTACTATCACTTGTAACTGCAACATATCTACCACTTGTGGCAATACCACTTGCTCTGATTGCCGTAATTTGATTGGTGCTGTCCTCTGATGTTTCAAGAACGTTAACCGTTATATCGTTTTCTCCATCAACACCGCCCATGCTTGAACCTGTGAGTGTCAATATCTGTCCTGCTTCGTATCCCGCACCACCGTTTTGAATTGTTACTGTGTATTCTCTGCCAACCTTTTCAACGGTAAATTCAGCAGCGGCTGGTGTTACGTCTTCTGCAACATCGCCCGTTCCAGCCTGGCCCTGGATACTGTTGTAAATTTCTCTAGTTTCTCCATAAACAACGGCACTGTAATTTGCACTTGTTTGTAAATTTAGAATTCCTGATGTGTATCCTGGATGGCTAAATGTTACTCTTGGTTCAAATCTATATGTGTTGTCAGTTAATAGAATTTCTTTAATAGGTGTTCCAGGAATGATATGATCCCAACCAGGAGTATCATCTGATTCCTTGCTAACATTTAATACTTTGGTTGCTGGATTGTATGCCGTTACATAACCATACTGTCCTGCTCCCTGTCCACTGGTTAAAATAATTCTTAAACCCAATAAATCTTCTTCGTCATTATCATCAGCAGTTGCCAGTGTTGCGGTAGTGGTTGTTCCACTCTGTAGATTATTACCGTCCAAGAAGTAACCCAAGCCGCCTTCGGTAGCACCAGTATCTCCCGGAGGATTTTTTATGAGTGCTTCGGAAAGTGCATCGTCTCTTGTTTCTTCATGCATCGCAGATGCATCTACACCAGCACCTGTAAACGTATAATCAGCATATGAATAATTTCCGCCTGCATTTCTATATTCCAGTATTAGAATTTCATCGCTGACTTCTCCGGAAAATGCTGCTTCGACTGTTGCTTGTCCAACTCTGTTATTGACCTCTGCATATGCAGGAGTTTCCGTAGGATCATTACCATCAGCAAGAGTTCCAAAGTCACCATATGATGAGTTACCGTTCGTAGCACGAATGATTCCGCCTCTTTCTGCAAACATACCTATCTGTGCATAATAGGTAAACACTGATACAAGTTCTGCTCTACCGTTGTTCAATACCCATGCACCGATACCATCGGATATGACCTGTGTAAAGTCATTTGAAACTATTGATTTGTTACCACCGTTATGCAGTGCACCGTCAATTTTTTGTCCTACACAGTTATCACCAAACGTGGTAACGTTCTGAATGTATGGAGAACGTGTGGTAATCCATACTTCTTCGTGATCTGGACCCCAACCTGGATCAAGAGATACAAATGCTCCTCCCGTTGGTCTTCTGTATAATTCGTATGCTTCTGGTGGATTTAGCGTTCCGCTCAATCCTTTTGTTGACATGTCTCTTACGCCAGTTGCATCTCTACAATAGAACATGTCGTCTAACTTGGAACCATTAACTTCATTTTTATAGTATCTTGCTTCTAGAAGTGTTCTGTAGTTACTTGTGTATCTTGTGTCATAGATGAATGCGTTAACATAACCTCTAATTCTTCTTTTTACATCGACAGTGTTACCAGTATAATCCTCATATTGCTCAACTAGATAGCGTGCAATTTCTTCAGCAATAAATTCTCTGTTTGCTTCCAGGATTGTCTTGATGTTCATGTATTCCTGTGCATCAACATTTAGATCCGCATTGTAGTTGTCAACGTTTGTTCCCGTAACTGTAGGATCAGTTCCATCACTTGCTAGATAAAAGTCAATGTATTGTTTTGCATCGTCAATTAGGTCCGCAATGTATGAAATCTTATCGCTTGCTACTGGAGTTCCCAATCCGCCCAATGCATCTCCTTCGAATGTTGTAACCTGTGTTTGTTCATTTCCTGCAGAAGGAGTTATATTTGTTAAATTTAGAATGGGGTCAATGATTGTTGCAAGATGATTCAGTGCTTCCGTATTATAAGTTCTGTCACCGCTTAGGCTTGCATCCGCTTCATTTGGTTTAACAGTAGTTGATCTTAGTTCGTCACCAGTAATGGCAACGCCTGCTGGAATCACTATTGGAAGTATTTCCTTGTATTCACCAGTTGCTACCTTAATTCTATATAGATTAGGTTCAGCCTGATCTCTCACATATTCAGTTGCATACTTAATTGTCTTGAAGGGTTTAAATTCGTCAATACCTCTTCTAGGATCGTTATCGTCAATACCATTGGTAGCAACAAAAATAAATTTAGGTGTTCCACCAAATGTTTCGTAACCGATCTGTTCGTCTGCCTGTATCTTAAGCAGTTCGTCCTGATTACCAATTGGTATGCTAGTTTCACCAAGAGTAGATCCGTCTCCTGCGAGCGTTCTTGAAAGATTGTATGTTAATAGGTCGCCTGGTGAACTTAAACCCACACCGTCGCCTGCTTGGATTAAAACTTCCCAATATTCGTATCCGCTTCCGTTATCACCCGGAAAGTTTTGATCGCTTGCAATGTGCTGTGTTGTGCATCTCCACAAGCCGCCCTTGAACAATACTAGATCACCCAATGCATACATGACACCTTGTGTCCATGATGCAGCATAATCATCGCCTGGTAGGAAAATTTCCCAGTTACTCGTATCTAGATAATCAAGTGTGCTACCATCAGATGCCGTAATTGTATCAACCTTCGCTACGTATAGATATCCGCCTCTGTATACAACATCACCAGTCTTGTAAGTTGTGTCAGGTGCCCATTCTCCTGCAAGATTAATTCCATTTACAATCAGGCTCCATTCAGTTCTTGGAGATGGTTGATCGTATAATGATGTTGCAGGATTTACATTTGTATTATTTGTATTTGCTCTATAAATCTTACCACCGTGTCTAACGACATCACCTACAGCATAGTATGATGTTGACATCCACATGCCTGCAAATCTATTTCCTGGAAATTCTACGTTACAAAAAGCAGAGTCAATTGAAACACCAGCCGTGTGTCCTGTGAATACTCTTAGAATACTACCGCCATACTTGACCAAATCATTTAGTCTATAGCGTGTTCCCTGTGCCCATTCGCCTGTATATCTAATACCTTCGTTGAATACTTCCCATAACTCACCACTACTATCTTCTAGTGAGTCATTGTTACCAATCTCAATACCCTGTTCAGTAGTTCCTGAAGTATGTTCAGCAATTGCGATGTAGATGTTACCACCATATCTTACCAAATCTCCCACACCGTATCTTGTTGTAGGCTGCCAATCGCTGGTCCAATCATACAAGGAAACATAAACAGCAAATTTATTTGCATTTTCAAGGAACGTTGTTCCACTCTGGTGGTTTTCAATACAAATATAAACAACACCACCATATAATATTAATTCACCAGCACCAATTGGAGTGTCTGATGTCCACTCTCCAGTCCATTTTCGACCATCGGTCATTTTTAACCAAGCAGGTGTTGGTGCAGAATCTCCTGGATTTGCTAGATAGGTTTGGTCGTTTGCAAATGCGCCGGATGTGTGCTGTCTTACGCAGATGTAACTGTTACCTGCATATTCTACTACGTCATCCTTGTTATAATCACGTGAAGTTTGCCATCCTTGTCGCCAAGTGTATCTAAGTCTGCTTATCTTAAACTCTGCCATAATTTATCCTAACTTGAAGTCCCTGTTGGGTATTCGTAACCTTGATTAATTCTTTCCACTAACATTCCTTGGCTATCAACATAGTAGAGCATGCTTCTGCCATCCCATCTATATTGGGTGTAATACATGTTTTCGTATTCTTTTTCATGATCCGCTCTTACACCATCAAAGTAGTCAATACCTGATTCAAAATCTTCAAATGTTTCATTTGGTGGACCAGGTAGGTTAATGTCAATGCTGTCCTTGTCAACGATGTTATCAACACGTCTTAAAAATAATTCACCGTCGTCATTTCTTCTAACTAGATACAGATAGCGAGGACTATCGCCTAGTGCGTTTTCTGCGTCTTGTCCAAAATAATATGTTGTTGCCATCTATATCTCCTTATGATATCTCAACGTAACTTATTGTTGCATCAATACTATCATCAGTATCAGTGACCAATCTTAGGCCTGCGGTTGCCGGAAGAATCAGTCTTTCGCCATTGGTAATAACTTTTGCACTCGAGCCTGGCGGAATTGGAATTTGTCTTGCATAGTTACCCTGTGTTGAATTTTCATCAATCACATATAAGTTTGCAATTACCATGTCATAATCTGATGTATTTGAAAGATTACAACCTACCACTGTTGCTCTAACACCTTCACCAATCTGTAAAACATCAACTGGTGTTGTTCCTATGTTTGTTACTACTTCTTGTTTAAATACCGTTGGCATATCTTTATCCTAACATTAATGCAAATGAAGCCGCAATATCATTTGCTACAAGTTCCGAAACAGCACCAGTAGCACCCGCAGGTGACGCCCAGGCTGATCCATCCCATACTTCTAATGCCTTAGAAGTTGTGTTATATCGTGTCATACCAAGCACCGCATACGCACTCGGTCTTTGTGCATCAGTTCCTCTTGGAGGAACAAATCCATTTGTTGTGTCAATCTTAAAATAACCGTTTCCTGTCTGAGTAATTTGTGTAATCGCTCCGCTTGAAACGTTTTCAATAACGTTGTCAGTTATTTTAAAATTACCTAATCTTACACCACCCGAACCGTTTCCATCAATGTATAAATCCTGTCCGGTTGTTGTTGTAATTTCGTTATCACGGAACATTAAATCACCAACATCGAGTGTTGAAACATTTAGTATGTCCGTGTATAATTGATTTACATAAAGTGCCTGCCATCTAAAAGAAGAACTACCCAAATCAAATGTGTTATCCTGTTCCGGAATAAGATCACTCTTGATAGCAGCATTAATTACAATTTCATCTGTTAGTGCATCACCAATAGTAATGTTACCACCTATGGTTACATCGCCATCTGCTACTACATTTCCAGTGACATATAAATCACCAGTTATGTCTGTGTTTGCAAATACTTCTAATTTTCCTGCGCCGTTTGGTCTAATTTCTAAACTAGCATTTGAGTTTAGTGTTGAAATTGTGTTACCTTCAATTGACAAATCATCAACATAAAGTTTGCTGTGATAAACCACAGGATCAGCACCTGATGGAACAAAAGAAATAGTGTTTAGATCGCTTGAAATTGTGTTGCCAGTAATGTGTAAATTACCAACATCTACTTGATTGTCTACTGTGAGCGTTGTTGCTCGGGCAGTTCCGTTTACTTCTAAATCCGTGCTAGGAGATGATGTGTTTACACCAATGCGAGCATTGTTTACATCAATATACAGAATATCTGGGTCACTTGCTCCATTTCTAAAGGACAAATCAACATTATCTCGAACGAGATTTGCCTTTAAGAGCGGCCCACTTATACGACCAATTGCCATTTGCTCTCCTTATACACGGGGATCCTGTCCCTCCAACTACCTTACATTGCGAGTTGACCACAGTAAAAGATTAACGTTGGTCCACGTTAACAATAGTATTTAGCAAAAAGAGTAAATTAGCCAAGTATTAGGCTGTATGCGTCGCCTAAATCTTCCATTAATTCTATGTCTACTTCAGCACCGCCACCAGTTGCAATCAAGTATCCATCGTCAGTTTGGGCACCAACCGTTACCGTAATATCATTGGCTGGACTTGCTCCGCCCGTAAAGTTTGTGCCTGATATTGTTATAGTATCTCCGGCAATGTATTCCTGGCCCTGATTAGTTATGACAATGCTTGCTATGGCTCCGGATGTTATTGTTATTGTAAATGCTGCATTTTTTCCTTCGCCTTCGGTGACCGGTCCCGATAAGCCAGTTTGGCTTTGATCAACCAATCCGCTTACGTTTCCTAATGCTGTTACAATGTTAATTCTTCCAGCAAATGCTTCTAGATATTCTAAATCCGTGTTCCATCTAGTATCACCCAATTCTGGTCTAGCGGGTCTTTCAGCATCCGTTCCTGCGGGAATAACGAAAGCGTTATCTCCCATGAATCTTAGATAGCCTATTCCTGTTGAAGTAAATGTTAGTGGTGTTTCTGGATCGAAGCGTTTTGCTCCTCCAATGTCCGTTAGATTTTCAATTACATCAACCGCACCTGTAATTGTAATCGTTCCTGTGGGAGATGGATTAGATCCTGCGCCATCATAGGTAAGATTTACCGTGTATGTTCCTGAACTATCACTTCCTGTTGACGTTCCCGTGATAATAGTTCCTGCTGTAATTCCAACACCAGTTAATTGCATACCAGGAATAAAACTTCCTGTAATTGTTCCACCAACTGTTAGTGTATTTCCTGTAATGCTTGCACTGGAACTTGATGCAGTAATTTCTCTCCACCTAGTGCTTTCAATGTAGTTAATTCCCGTATCCGGTGCCAATATAACATCATCATTGGATTGCATTGCAAAGATTTCATTAGCAACACCATCCAACTGTAATTGATCACTAACGCGAACAGCATTTGGTAAAGGTCTATCAGTGTTTACTAGATTATCCGTTACGTATGCAGTTCCCCATCTTCTCGAAGAACTATCAACTATGGTTGACGTTCCTAGATCATATGTATTATCGTCTCCTGGAATTATAGATTGAGAAAAGTCAGGAGCAATTTCTATAGTATCACCACTATTGGTATCAGGATTGTATAATTCGTCACCCAAATAAATTCTGTTGTATCCAGAAAGATTACCGTCAATGGTAATGTTTCCTGTTACATATAAATTTCCATTTACTTCGGTATTAGCAACAACATCAACCCTACCAGTTCCACTAGGCATTAGTTCAATGCTTTGGTTTGAGTTTAGACCACTTATGGTATTATCATTAAATTCTAAATCATCCGATCTCATTCTTTCGAGATTGATGTATGATCCTGCCGTCTGTGGCATGATATTGATTGGTCCAACTAGTGTAGTGAATGTTCCGTTTGCCTGTGCAACAATATTATCTATTTTTGCTTGGCTCGTTGCCTGTGCAACATCAGTTCTAAAATCTGAATTTATGTCAAGATCAAAGACTGGAGAATCAGTCTTGATACCAACTCTACCATTGTTAACATCTAAAAAGAGGATTGGGGTAGAATCAAATGTTGTATTCTTGAAAGAAAGATCAACACCATTTCTATTTAAGTTGGCGTTTAAAAGATGTCCGCCTATTCGCCCCAATTGTGCCACGGTCTACTCCTTAGTTTGCAAAACCGAAGAATACTGTAACATTCTTATCATAAGGAACAGCAGATGTAAAGGTCAAATACCATCCAGTTGGTCTTGCAAGTCCTGTTGCGTCAGGAGTTCCTGCTCCACTTGCCGTAAATGTAGTTCCTGGATTGTTATCTGCCGCGCCATGCTCACTCACAAAATCTGTTGATCCTGTTGCTGTTATAATATATTCAGTGCTAGTAACAAAACTTCCGGATGCAACTTCCTGTCCTGTTCCTGTTGAACTTGGGTTTTGATTTAGTGTAAAGTTTGTTGTGGGAATTTGCATAACGTTTTCAACAAGCACAATAACATTGTTTGCACTTGCAGGAACATTAGCAAGAGGACCAAAGATTGTGTCCACTGCATCACCTGGACCAAAAGTTTCAATCGATATGGTTGCGCTTCCTGGTGCTCTGATAGTTTCCCATCTTGCCGTTACACCGTTATCAATGTATCCTTCAAATGATTTTGTTGTTGTATTAAATCTTATGTAACCATTTGCATCAGTTGGTTGTCTGTTGCCCGACAATTGCGGACGCTGTGCAGTTGTTCCTTTTGGTAACATGACCGCACCATTAAAATCCATTACTGCTCTGCCGTATGGATTTATTAGAAATGAATTATCACTTGGACTGTAGCGCGATGTATTTTGTGATTTTAAAAATTTCATCTACTTTCCTTATACTGGTAACGAACTAACTGTAACTGTAATTAAATTAGCATCGTCTGCCTTAACGTGGATTTCATCTCCGCTGTCAAGGATAATTTTTTCATCGCTGAAAAATACTGTTTCGCCTGCGGGTATTGTTAAATTAGAAACAATTTGATTTGCCGCGGATGGACTGATACCGTTTCTTACCAAGTAAATATCAACCGCCGTTCTATTAACAGATTCGTCAGTAATAGTTACAGTTCCAGTGTTACACAGAACAATTGTAGTAACAGCAGTTGTCTGACCAGTTACAGCACCACCAATCGGTGCTCCTGTAGTTGAAGCAGTAAATACTTGTGTTATCGCTGTAGTTGTTAATTGTTCACTCGTAATCATTGTTTTCCCTTAAAATATCATGCTATACAGCAGTGCTTTATTTTTACTTATCAATTCATCTGTTTCGTTATCTGAATTTCTAAAATACAAACCAGTCTTACCAAGACCTGGTTCCTTAGCATAAGTTATTGTTGACCCTTCAACATATGCTGGATCAACAGCAATTTCTTCTAACTGTAGTGCATAGTTTGTTCTTAACTTACCAGTTCCATTTGTCTGTAAGTATATGCTATCGTTAGTATTGTTAACTGTAATTGCAGGTGCATTTGGTTCGTTTTGATTAAACTCCAATCCTTGTATTACCGCTCTATTGTAAAAGAATTGGCTGTTTAAATTTCCATCTATCAATACCGAAATAGCACTTTCACCAAATGTGCTGTAACCCGTGTTATCGATAAGATAGTCCAACGAACCCGAAACTTCCTTATCAGTAACAATTACTCTTGTATTGTCATCAACGATTTGGAATGTTGGATTATCTCTAATTGAATCATCAACATATTTCTTGTTAGGAATGTCATCATCATCAGTAACTTGATTCTCATAGTTGTTGGTTCCAGTTACCGTAATAACTCCTTCGCCATAACCGATTAATTCTAAATCAGGACTTGCTGTATCTGTTGTGATTTTCTTAAGTCGTAGAGTAGAATTTGCCCAGTTAAAGACTCCTTCCGGAGAACCCAGTGCTAGGTTAAATGAATCATCATTTTCGTCCCAAAAGAATGAAGCCGGGAGCTCTGATCCTCTTTGAATTTGCAAACCTGCATATCTTAGAGAAACACCTGCTCCCGTTTCACCAAAGTTAAGTTGGATAATGTTATCCTTAACATTTAAGTTTTCAGCCTCTACAGTAAGTGTATCACCTTCAACAATAAGATTTGAAGTTACGGTAACATAACCGCCAGCACTAGGAGGTCCTACATCGAGAGTAATTCTTCCTCCCGATTGCGTCTTTACCGTGTAATCACCGTTTGTCTGTAAAAACTCAGCCATAGTCTAATACCTTATTATGACAGTGGTGTTAGAACAATGTAGTCTGCTGATGAATCGTTTTCTAGATACCAAGTATATTTGTTTCCAGAAAAGTCAGTAGCAACACGCTTCGTAATTTTAGCGATTGCCACTAGATCCGCATCAAGATTACCTGTTGTGGAACCTTGTATTCTCATTTCACCTTCTGCGTTTGGCTGAGTTGATTGTAGAGTGCAGATTCTGTATGTTGAAGTAGTTGATGCTTCTCCAACTCTAGTTACAGTAAAACTGTCTGATCCTCTTTGCTTGATGATAATTCCATCTGTTTGTAGTGAGCCTCTGTAAAACTCACAAGTAATACCTGTAGCAGCACCGGTAGGTATACCGATTGCGTCTACACCGTTTACATCTTTTCTAAGTGGTCTTCCCATTTGTTTTCTCCTTTGTTAGAAGTCCGATGCGGGTTCTAGCCGCTACGGGGTTGGTTCCCCATAAGTCCACCACCTTGGTGGCACACTATCTGACATAAGTATTTATCCTTTAGACAGTAAAGCCATAAGTTCTACCTTACTTATGGTGTTAAGCAGGCCGTTTATTTTGTCTAATTCTTCTTGTGCCCTATCAATGCAATGATTGCTTTTTGTTTGCTTGTATTTTATAAGATGGTCCATATAGTTTTTCATATGGACTTCAATTGCGTCTTGAATTCTTCTAACATCATGACTGAACATAGGAAACCGTTTTTTCCACTTATCCAATTGGTCTCTTATTTTATTGAAATCTTCATGACTTGTTATTTCGTCCATACTAATATTTAACACTCTTTTTGGCAGATTGTCAAGTCATAAAAAAAGGGCGACATAAATGCCGCCCTTTTAATACACAATAAAGTGTTAATGCTTACGCAAAACGTAGGTTCGCTGATGTAACAGCAACTTTACCCAAGTAGTCAGCCGCATTACCAAGAGATGATGCAGTGTTTGTTAACTCTACATAACCATATCTTGTCATGAACGAAACTACTGGTTCAAAAGTTGCAGGATCAAGAACCACACCGCTTGACATTAATGGAATGTATGGGCAGTAGAACGCTGCTGCGTCTGATTCTGATGAACCTTTGTAACCAACTAACACATCGTCAGTTGTAGCATAACCGTTTACATAAACCTTCATCGCACTGTTTAGTGTTCCAACAAACTTAGTGTTAGTTGGTGCTTCAAAAGTGCCTTCAGTTGTTCTTGCGAACGCAGAAGTTGTTGCAGATTGTAACAGAGTTAATACTGTTGGTGAAACAACAGCCCAGTTACCTGCGCCACGACGTGTTCTTTGCGCAATCAAGTTAGCAACACGATTGATTTGAACAGCAAGTGCTGCGTGTTCATCACCAACAAATGTTGCAGTTCCTGATACTGCACCTTGGTCGTATGTTAAAGCGGCTGTGCCAGCCAATGTGTTAAGTGAACTAATCACCTCTTGATCGATTTCAGCAGTAATTTCCTGCGCTAGGGCAGCCATTACTTCTGCTTCGATATCAATACCCTGTTGCGCTTGAGCATCTTGTGCTGCTTCAAACGTCCAACGAGCACTCAATTTACGAGTTTTCGCTTCAACAGTTTGTTTCAAGATTTGAATTGAAAGTCTGTTTCCTGCTTGACCTTCTAAAGCAGCAGTTGATGCAGCCTTATCATTAGTTGAGCCTGAATAACCTTCAGCAATCTTGAATGGTGATAGTGCTTCTTCACCTGCTGTAGTGTCAGTTCCACTTGCAGAGTTGAATGCATCAGCATATCTTACTCTTAGTGTGTGGATTTGACCAACAGGACCAGTCATTGGTTGAACACCAACAAGTTCGTTAGCGATAACTGTTGGCATTACACGTCTGATTACTGGTAAAATGACGCGATTTAATGTTGCGACGTTGCCGGCAGAAGTTGCACCTGCTGTAGCACTCTCTGACAAATACTTACGGGTATTTTCCAGAGTCGTTGCCATAACTGTGCGCTTGTTACCTTGAAGCCCTTCTAAAAGTGCATCTTTGGTTTCTGACCAGCGTGACTCTAATAGTTGTGACATTTTTTGTTCTCCTTAAACTTTTAGTCCCGCAAGCCTGCGGATGTCAAATATCTCAGCGGTTTTTTGCTCCGAACCACCGATCTGTGCCTGTGCTTTATCGCCTGTTACTTCTTTGCCTTCAGTCAACGCTACCTTTTCCTTCTTCGGCACATTTCCTTCCATTACGGCTGAAATGTATTTGTCAAAGGCTGCGTGTAATTTATTTGTTTGCACTGATTCTAAAAGTTCGCCCATTACTTCCTGCTTGTCCTTGCTTAGAGGTGCCATCAATTCTGACATCACTTCTCTGCGTTGAACTGCATCTTTAATTTGCGCAATTTCATCATCTTTGCTTTCAACTAGTTTCTCAATTTCCTCTGCTTTTGCTTCGGCTTCTTTTACCGCTTCTTCTTTCTGTTTTACAACTTTAAGAAGTTTTGCAGTTTCGGATTTTTCATTAAGATGGCTAGTTGCATATTCGCTTGCAAAACTTTCAAAAATTCTGCGACCGAAATCATTCTGACGTGCTTCCTCAATATCCTCTTTCAACTGAGTCATTTCAGATTTAATACCTTTCGATACTGTTTCCTGAATTGCCTTAGATGCTTTATTGATAAAGTCTTTTTTGACTGCTTCAAACTTAGCCTTGCTATCTCTAACAAGTTTAACTTTTGTTTCAGCCAAATCTTTCTTATCACTGTGGAATTCTGCGATTTCTTTCGCTAGTGCATCCACGATAAAGGATTCTAATTTAGCAACGTTTCCTGCTACATTCTTACGATCTTCGCGAAGTTCAGCAAGTTCCTTTTTCAAATTGTTAAGAACGAATGATTCCATTGCTTTGGAATCTTTTTTCATTTTCTTAGCATACTTGGCTCTTGCTTCAATAAGTCCTTGACGGTCTTCAGCAAACTCAGATAGCTCAGCCTGAATTCTATCAGCCAGCATCTTTTCTACTGCTTCTACCATCGCGGTCTTATCGTGTTCATACTTCTGTGCGAACTCTTCACGTAATTGTGTAGAGATTGTGTCACGGTTTTCTTGAACAGCAGTTTCCCAAGCGGATTCAATCTCCGACTTAGTTTCTTCGGAAATCACGTTGTTTTCAAACAATTGTTTTACAAATTCTAGCATTGTGATTCTCCTTAAGATTTAAGACCTTGAATAATCTTTTTCAAGCTCTCTGCTATGTATCGTTGTGCCTGTGCGTCGCCTTGGACTTCTTGTGCTACTTTAAATGCCTCGTAACCACCTGTATTATTCATAAGGTGTTCATAAACTGGTGTTGGATAGGCGCCTGGTGCGCTAGGTTGTGCAACCACATCCACTGTGATAATTTCAAATCCTTGAACATTACCGCTTGGATCCACTTCGCCTGATCCTCGACTAGAAACTCCTAGTTTTACTCCCGACTCCAACATGGTCGAAACTAATTGACCCATTGGAGTTGGAAGCATTTTAAGTTTTCCGTAGCCGTTAGGACCGTCCATCCACATTTTTGTAATCATGTGGCTAACACGGTCGAGGTTGATACGTAAATCTTGAGGATGATCAACTTCACCTAGCACTGAATACCCCCCAGAAATCTGTTCGTTGAGCGTAGTAACAGCCCTGTCAATCTCCTTAGAAGAATAAATGCGTTGATTGGCATTGCGTATATCACCCTGAATGCAAATTCCACTCAGGTGTAACGTTTTGCCATTCTCGCCTTCATCACGCTCTACGACGATTTTAGCCTGATCGAAGCTCAGATGTTCTTGTAGGTTAGTTTTCAACCTTAGTCTCCTCTATTATCTACGACCACGGAAAATTGATTGCTTGTTATCCGCTGATTCTTTGCTACCTGCTTTTTCAGCACCGTGTCCTTTTGTGCTGTCCATTTTAGTTGCATTTTTTGAACCTGGCGTATTAACATTACCCGCATTCTCTTCTTTAGGTGTAATGTCTGCTAGTCCACCATCATTCTTTTCTGATGCTTCGCCGCCTTTAGCGATGTTAGCAGTAGTTCCACCCATATCATTTTTCATGTTATCAACAACTGACTTTTTGTTGTCTGCAGATTCAGCACCGCCTTTAGTTTCAGCACCGTGTCCACCTGCTACTTTTTCAACATACTCGCGCATAGTTGCTAATTCAGCGTCAAATGCAGCATCGTCTTCTGAAGGAGCAATTGATTCTTCTTCTTTTTCTTCCTCATCGCCCATTTTTTCTTCGCCGCCTTCTTCGCCTTTAATTTCGTCGAATTTAGCCTGTAGTTCATCAACGATAGAGTCTAGATCTTGGAATAACTCTTCTGGCTCTTTTTCGCCTTCTTCGTCATCACCAGTAATGTCTGCTTCTAGGTCGTCAGTTTCGTCACCACCCATTGCATCCATTTCATCTTCGTCGTCTGCTTCTACAGCAACTTCTTCAAATTCTTCGTCAACTTCTTCATCTTTTGAAGATTCTTCAACTTCCTCATCCTTGTCAGATGCTTCGTCTACTTTATCTTCTTCAGCGTCATCGTCCTTAGATGCTTCATCTACTGACTCGTCTTCGTCTTTTTCAGATGTTTCGTCAACTTCCTCATCTTTCATTTCTTCTTCGATAAGGTTTTCGTAAATTTCTCTTGATTTTGCTACCACATATTCGTGGAATAATTCTTCTGCTTTTGCAGAGTCGTCATTGACCAAATGCTCAAGCATTTGTTCTAGTGTAGTTTTATCTGCCATTGTATTCTCCTTTTAATTGGTAAGGCTGTTTCAATATGTATTTACATTTTACTTATAAAAAACCGGTTAAATGGTAGTTTTTTGAGTCATTTTGCTAGGATATATAGTGCCCTCGAAGGTTTTGTCGAAATCTTCGAATGAAATGTGTCTTAGATTGCCTAGACTAGGCCCTAATCTATCCGGAATGAACCCTCCGGGTTCCACGATTCTATAGAACTGTGTGTGTTTAAACTCCTTAATAACCTTTTCAGTCTGGCTAAGCCAGTTTCCAAAATAGGTAGCAGAGTCTGTTGATTTCTTGTAATTGTGGGTATCAGCATACACATTGTTAAATTTGCCCTTTAGGCCCTGATAATCAAAACCGTGTATGTATATTGTTTTGTGTCCATTTGAAGCGGCAAACCAAAGTGCCGTTGGACCGCTTGACCAACCCTTGTGTGGGTTGAATAGGTTTACTTCGTTTCTGTTCTTGATGCCTTTGTTAGGATTTGTCCATACCGTGCCTTTTTTGGTATAGCCTGATTCTATCAGTTCGTTGACCATTTTTACATCAACTGCTATTAAAAAGTGTGGATCCATCTCTCGGTATATGGCATTACAGGCGTATACCGTTCCAATATCAACTAATTTGGTGGGATCAACTGCTGCACGGCTAGTTCCGTTGCCTAATACGAATGCTATGTCCTGGATTTTATTTTTATTTTTATTCTTCTTGCTCAACTGGAGTTCCATACATTTGCTTAATGAAATCTAATTCAGAACGCTTTTCCGCATCATGCGCTTCTGCTTGGAGTCTCAGTTGATTAATTTGTCTAAGAGTGAGTCTTACCTTTCTTGTATCATCAAAATCGAGAACAGACTGGTCTTCGGCATTGTTGTATCTTCTATCTACAGCAAAGTCGTTGGTGTCATCGTTGAAATATAAAAACTCTCTCAAAAGCATAACTGTATTTATTACTGCGTTGGAATTTCTTCCGCTCCAGCCTCTCCTCCTGCAGGTGCTTCAGCGGCTGCTGCTTGTTCCGGACTTGCTTCTGCTGATTGTGATTCAGCATCTGCTTCAATGCCTCCTGGAGTGATTCCAGCCGTTCTGAGTTCGCCGGCTGCGTCTTGTGTTGGAGGAGTTAGATTACCGGCATTCTCCTCTCTCCATAGTCTTTCGTTTTCCTTGATTTCTTCTTCAGTTAAACCAAGATAACGTTTAAGAGCAAAACGCTTAGAAAGGTGTGGAACCTGTTGTAGTGTTCCAAATATGTTTGCTCTTGTTGTATCAAGTTCTGCTTGGCGATATGCTGCAAAGTTTTGTGGCGGATTAAATTTTAATTCAAATAGGCTGCTGTCAATGTTATAACCATTTGAAAGAAGCCAAAGTTTAAATTCTTGGTCAAATGATTCAACGATGTTGCTCTGTAGTCTTTCGCAGTATTTGTTAAATCTAAGTTCCTGAATGTATGCAGTTCCTACTTTACCATCAGCAACAGTATTAGGCTGTTCATCAATTGAAGTTGGCAAATAAGACGCCGGAATTCTTAAAGCACGGAATAATTTATTAGTAAAATAGCGTAGATCCGTAATTTCACCTAGATTGGTTCCGCCCGGTAGTGTTTCAACTTTTGAACCTCTACCTTCTGCTGTTTGTGGAAAGAAGTAATCCTCGTTGGTTGAAAGTGGATTATATGAAGCATCAATTACTGATGTTCCACCGCCTGTTGCACTAGGAATACGTCTTTGTTGAATTTCGTTCTTAACCTTTTCAACGAATCCCATTGCCATGTGTGCAGGCATGTTACCAACATCAACATAAAAAATACGTCTTTCAGGTGCACGTTGGATACGATAAATGATAATCGCATCTTCTAATAATTCTTTTTGTTTGTAAACCTTGAACACACTTTCCAACAGTGAATTACCAAAAGGATAATTGTTATCCAATCCTTCCGATAATGAAATGTGCATGATGTGTTCTGAACCAATTGTTACTTCATTTTCACTTGTTGAAAATCTGGAACCTGTTTGTCTTGCAGCATCGCCAACCATGCCTCTACCAAATCCTCCACCGCTTGTGTATGATGAAGTTCCACTCGGTGATGTGTTTGTAGTTCCATGTGGCGTTGTGGCAATTAAATTCTTAAAGTTAAAATTAATATCCTTGACAACATATTGTTCAGGAATTTTTCCTTCAGATTCGTTTACGATGATCTTGGAAACCTTTGCCTGATCAACATATAATAATTTTTTGGTTTCTGGATCTCTAACAAAGAAACAATCTCCATATTTGAAAACGTTTCTTACAATTCTAAAAATTCTTTTTTCTAATTGATTCTGCTTTACCCATTTTTGGAGTGCTTCCTTTAGTAGTTTGGTTTCAACACCGGTAGGAGCATTTCTAAAATAACAATGGAAAGGAGTTGCATTTTCTCTGTCCTTGCCCGTGCAAAATTCTGCCAATATATCCAAGGCTGCATTTACTTCTGAATCCATGTCCATTGTGTCGTATTGCATGTATTTTTCAATACGATTTGGACTGCCCGCATATACATCCGGTAGGTAGGAAGAATAATGAGATCGTGCTGGACCTGGACGGCCGCCACCACTAATTGGGCTTGCCGATCCACTCTGATTTCCGGTATTAACGGGTGTAAAGTATTTTTTCCAGCTCATATCTTATCCTATATTATACACTAAATGCATCACTTGTCAACCCCGAAGTGACTCCAATATGTTTTTGGGCTAGTGCATTGCTCATTCTTGTTAATTGAATCAGTTCTTCCATGTTGTTATTTAACGATATCATGACTTCTTCGGGACTCTTCTGAACTGCTGCACCGTCAACGCTACCGCCAGCATCCGTCTGTTCCTGCAATCGTTTTGCTTCTTCTTCTGCTTTCTGCTTCTCTTCTCTTGCTTTTCTTTCCGCTTCTTCTTTCTGCTGCTCTAAGGATTTTTGGGCATCCGTGGCAGTTGTATCCGGACCCGTTGATGCTGTTGCATCCACATCTCCTGTTGTGGTCGTGCCTGCCTCTGCAGGAGTTCCTTCTGCTTGTTTTTGGTTCTGTTCGTATAATTCGTTATTTTTCTTGATCAGTTCAAGATCTTTTCTGTATTGTTCAATCTGTGCTCTGGAGTCTTCTATACCGCTTGCTTCACTTCCCCAGTATTCATTAACGCCCGCTTCGGATCGTTTAATGCGTTCCTCTTCAGCCTTGATTTTTTCTTCAATATCCTTGACCGTTTCGGGTCCAACTAGTGCCTCACCTATTGTTTCTCCAAGTGCTTCACCCGCACTGGATCCAGCCCAATAGCCAATGGCACCACCTATCAGTCCTCCAATTGCCGTTCCAACTATAGGAACGACCGAACCAATAGCAGCACCTGCTGCTGCGCCTGCCATTGCACCACCAGTTCCGCCAACGACCGAACCAGCAACACCGGATTTTTCCACGGTTGCTTCACCCGAAGTTATTTCTCCCGCTTCCAGAGAGGCTTCAACTTCATTCCATGAATTGTAACCTTCGTATAAACTGTATGCCAAACCTAAAGGACCAGCACGCCTTAGAATGCCCTTGGCTGCTCCCTTCATTTTTCCTAGTCCGGATTGTTTGCCACCTTTGCCACCACCTTTGCCACCCGGGCCGCCCATCATGCCAGAGCCCGCAGCCAACGATAATCCTTTTAGTGCTGCCGATGCCAATAGTGCTGCTGCATTAAGTCCAAGCACCGTTCCTGCTACCAGTTCGAAATTATCCGCTGCCATGTTGATGGCTTTTGGTAGATACTCAATGGCTAGGTCAGCCGCCTTGTTGAATACCGTTTCCAGTTTACCCAGATCGATCTGCGCCAGCGCCGCAGTCATCTCGTTCATTCTCTGATTGATGTTCTGTTTGAATTCCTGGACGGCCGCAGGATCAATAAGATCTTCTGGTGGATCCAATTTAAGATTATTAAGAGTTTCATTGTTTTCCGCAACTACGGTTGCTAGATCCTTGGATCTTCCTGCAACATCCATCACACCAACTATGAAATCATTTGCGGCAGGATCAAATTTACCCAGTGTTTCCGCTAGTGGACTCTTCGCTAATGCCTGTGCTTCGTTTTGATAGGTAGTGTTAAAGTTTTTAACTTGATCAGCAGTAAGTGTTCCGGTTGCCTGCATCTGCTGATGCAACTGTTGGGCACTCATGCCTGATTCTTTTAGGAATGCAAGTGCTTGAACGCCAGCATCCGATGTTGCTGTTCCTGTTGCTAGAATTTCCTTTAAACCTGCTTGGTGCTGCGCTGGAATACTCTTCATCAAGAGTTCCATTTGAGCCTGACCATCAGCATCTAGTTTAGACATCATGATACGATACTGTGCATCTGCCTGTCTAGCGTCTTCTTCTGCCTGTAGTGCTTCCTTGCTCTTACCCGTTAACTTGGAAACTGCATCCAAGTTCTTTAGATAAGCATGTGTGCCAGCCATCAACTGTGCATCGGTCATTCCCTGTAGGCGACCGTTCTTTGCCAACATCTTGGAGTAGTTTGCGAATCCTTCATTGATATCCGCTGTTGAATAACCTAGTCTAGCAAGATCAGAGGCCAGTGGAGTGTTTCTTATGTCCTTGCCTAGTTTTAATAATCTCTTGGCACCTTCATCAGTGCTTCCGCCTAGGAACATTAATGCTTCGGAATTGTTCTTTAATATTCCGGATATTTCACCCAGGTTCAAACCTGCTTGGCCAGCATTGTCAAGCAGCGTTTTCATGTTACCGCCGAAGTTAGCACCTACCGATGCTGCTTCCATAAATGCTTGGTGTGTGCTATCAACAGCACCAGCAACTGGTCCAAAAATTCCTTTTATTACATCGCCAACTCCCAATGGAATTTGGCCAAGTGCACCAACAGCAGATCCAATGGATCCGTCCATTGTTCTAACACTATCAACTGCTGAACTGACATTGTTTATTAGGGAAACCATGGTTCCGGCAACTGCCTTAACCTGTCCCTTAAACTTGACTAAATCTTCCTTGGTTTGTTTGAATGCTTCTGCTGATGCGCCTGCCGCGTCAGCATTTTCTTCCATCGCTTTGTATGATCTAAGCGTGCTTTGATTAAATTTTCTTCCATTTGCTGCGGCTGTTTTTGTTTTAGTGGCTAAATTGCCCAGCGCCGCTTCTAGTTCCTGCTGTGACTTGAAATCCTTTGCAGAACTGGCTGCAACGACCTTCATTGCCTGCAGAATCTGTTTTAGTGTGGTTTCCGTGGCTGCATTGTTAAGAAGTATGTCTTCTTGTCCAAATTGTCCAGTTACATCAGCCATTAATTAGTTTCCCCAGAAATATACGCATATAAATACTATCAAGCCAAGTGGCATTAATATATTATTTATCGGAGATAAAAATGGACGAAAACATGGAACTACCAAAGGTAGAAATAACGCAAAAGGCTGCGCCTGACGTTGCTAACGCAACGCAGAATGGCAGTCCGTTATCTGCCTATTATAGACAACCAAAAATTTATATGAAACTCCCATCAGGCGGAGAGTTTTATCCTGAAGGAACACTTGATAAGAGTGATGACGGTCAATACGCTGTGTATTCAATGACAGCAAAAGATGAACTAATGTTCAAAACACCTGATGCACTACTAAGCGGTCAATCAACCGTTGCCGTTATTAACAGTTGTATTCCTTCAATTAAAGATCCGTGGCAACTGCCCACAATCGACCTTGATGCAGTATTAGTTGCTATTAGAATTGCAACATACGGCGAAAACATGGACATTGATACAAACTGTCCTAAATGCAAGGAAGAACAAAGATATGGGTTTGATCTAACTAGATACCTAGACGACCTTTCAAAATTTACATATAGCAAGACACTACAGGTTGGTGAATTAACTTATCATATTCGTCCATATACGTATAAGGAGTTCACTAAAAAGACACTTGCTAGAATTGAGCAAGAAAAAATCTTCAACATTATTAATGATAAAGATATGTCCGATGAAGAAAAAGTTGATAGATTTGGTGTTAGTTTTGTAAAACTAACTGAACTTACAATTGAGTCCATTGCTGATGTTGTAAAACAAATTGATACTCCGCAGGGTTCAGAGAGTGATCCTCAGAAGATTAGAGAATTTATTTTAAATTCACCTAAGGAAATGTTTGAGGCAGTATCATTAGAACTTAACAAGATGAAATCACAACTTGATCTAAAGGTAAAGAATGCTACGTGTGACAAGTGTTCACATTCATTCGATATTAATGTAACGATGGATCAAGCAAATTTTTTCGGAGCAAGGTCTTAAAGTTATCCTTGCCGGAGATCTTGCAGGAAGTAAAGCGACTCGATAGAGAGGCGAGGATGATCAAGAAGGAGGTCTTGAAGATGTGTTGGTATATGCGCGGACTGTCCTATTCCGAAGGGATGAATCTAGGTCATGAGGAAAGGGAAATCATAGGCGAGATTATCAAGGAAAACCTAGAAACTACCAAGAAAACTCAGTTGCCTTTTTTTTAAAATGTATAGACCTCATAAAATAAACAATCAAGTTGTAGGACTTGCAGGTTGGTATATGGATCCTATTATATGCGATAGGATGATAGATTGGTTTGAAGCAAATCCGCAGGAACAAAAAACTGGTGTAATACTAGAAGATACCATAGACAAAAGCATCAAGGATTCGATGGACATAAACATTCTTCCCCGTTGGCAGGAAGAACCATTGGTTACGTATTTTACGGAACTTGGTAATATTGTAAACGAATACAAAAAATTATTTCCCATGTGTGATACCTATCAAGCAAATTGGGGAGTGGTCGAAGGTGTAAACATTCAACGATATAAACCAGGACAAGGGTTTCACGAATGGCACTGTGAAAGAACTGGACCAAGTTCATCACACAGGCACATGGTATTCATGACCTATCTAAATGATGTTACCGACGGTGGAGAAACTGAATGGGAATATCAAAAATTAAAAATAAAACCAGAAAAGGGTCTCACGGTTATTTGGAGTGCTGACTACACATTTTCACACAGAGGAATAACTTCCCCAACACAAACAAAATACATAACAACTGGTTGGTATGGATACTTGGATGAAGTCGAGTAGCATAAACGATCTAGATAATTTTATAGCCGGCTGGTATGTTGACCCTTCGTTGTGCGATTATCTAGTTGATCTCTTTGAAGCAAACACACAGGATCAATTTGCTGGCGCCCTTGGTCATGATAGAAGAATTGATACCGATCAAAAGGATTCCATTGATTTCCTATTAGGACCATACGAACACAACCCAATGGTTAAACGATACTATTCCGAGATGTCTCAGGTATTGGAAAATTATAAATCAAAATACAGATACTGCAACGATCATCAGGAAGCATGGGGAGTGGTTGAGCCCATACAGATTCAAAAATACAATCCGGGACAGGGATTCCATGCATACCATTATGAAAGACAAGGAATGTCTTCCTCAGCAAGGCATTTGGTATTCATGACCTATCTAAATGATGTTACTGATGGAGGAGAAACGGAATTTTTCTATCAAAATCTAAAGGTAAAGCCGGAACAAGGACTCACTATCATTTGGCCTTCGGATTGGATGTTTACTCACAAGGGAATAACATCTCTAACTCAAACAAAATACATAGTTACGGGATATTATAGTTACTACGGTTAAGCGGCTAACAGTTTCTTGGCGTCTTCAATTTGTTCAGGACTTAACTTTTTCAATTCACTAGCAAGAGCATTTATGTCTACAGGTGCAGGATCCTTTTGTGGTGCTGCTGTATCCTGTCCTTGTCCTGATCCTCTAGTATCGGATGGTGGATTTTCCCCGCCTGTAGCGTCTTGTGCTGGTGTTTCACCGTCCTGTGGTGTAGTTGTATCATCTGTGCCTTGATCACCGCCTGTTGACGCTGTATCTGCGTCTGTGGCACCATCTTTTGCTGTTGTAGTGTCAGTTGTTGATTGCGCATTTAATTCGTCACGCTTTTCTTCAGCACTTCCAGGATTCAAACCTACAGCATTATCAACTGGTTGATTTGTTTCGGTATCAACAACATCATACAATTTTGGATTCTGTGCGTTTGGTTTGATATCATATTTCTCGCCTGTTGGCTTTTCAAACTTACCTGCTTCCTTGTTCATCTTGTCACTCATTGGCTCTGCTTTTTCAGGCTCAAGAGCAACACCATTCTTGATGGGTTTATTTGATTGCTTGTCGATTATGTCTACCTTGGTATCATCTTGTTTATTTTTCTGTAGATAATATCTTTCTTCCTTGCCAGATGTTGCACCTAGATCATTTGGATCCGCAGTTGTTGTGTCATCAGTTGGTGCTGGCTCATCGCCACCGGCGTTTGTATCCGCTGCGCCTGTGTCAGTAGTATCAGAACCACCGTCACCAGCCGTTGAATCTGTAGGAGCATCTGTATTTGTTTCTGCATCTGTTGCTGTTTGATCAGCATCAGCATCCGGAGCATCCGTTGCCTTAGGAACTTCAATTTTCATGGAATCGTATGTTCCTTTAATAACATCATCAGCAACGCCCATGCCCTTAATGACGTTGTAAATTTCATCAGAGTCTTCTGGTGATCCTGCCTTTTGCCACGCCTTCATTAGTTTGTCAGCAGTGACTTTTGTTGTTAGATTTTTACCAGCCTGTTTTAGTTTTCCAACACCCTTCTTAATTGCGTCCAATGGACCTTCGTTAATTGTTTGCCTATTGTAGTATACGACTGCGTCGAATACACTTTCAAACATTAATTTGTTTTCCAACATGTGGGTGTTTACTGTTTCTAACCTCTTGAATAACAAATAAATTTGGCCTTCCGAAAGTTTTTGGCCTGCATACTTTTTGCTTTCCGCAGGTGCTTCACCTTCTTGTTTTTCTTCAGGCTTAGAAGCCTTTTGTGAATTTTGTTCTGCTTTTTCTGCTGCGGTTACCGCACCCTGTGCTGCTGCCGCAATCTTAGGATTAACTTCTTCTGCGGCCTGCATGAATGCTTCAAGATTATCCACCTTGTCAAACAATCCAGCCTGTTGTATGACCCTCGGATCTGCTTCAACTTCCTGTGCCGCTTTAAGTGCTTCCAGTGCAGCCTTTAGACTATCCTGTTGAGGATCAGCCTGCACACCCTGCATGAAGTCGTGCATTTTTGCGGTTACTTCGGTCCATTCAGGAGAGAACGTTTTCATTCCACTTAGCGTTGATTCAAACTTGTCCAACTGTGACAACTGCTCGGGTGTCATGATAACATCATAGTTAAAGTAGAATCTATTGACGTTTCCGCTCCACTTTATAGTTTGCGCATCGTTGAGTTGATCAACCAAACCGCCATATTCTGCTTTTACGCCTGCCAGTGCATCGGCCTTGGCCGCAGCATCCAGTGAATCCCATTGTGCCGTAATGTCAGCATCGGTTGCGTTCGCAATATTGTCTGTAATTGTGTCCGAAATATAGTTGAATGCCATACCAGCAAGAGCACCATAGGCTGCTGTCTTGATTGACTTACCAACTGCCGTTGAAAGTTTTGATCCCTGTAGGACATCCTTGGTTGCTCGTGCAAGGAAACCCGCAATGGCACCGCCCAATGGTCCACCAGCAACTGCTGCCGCTGCCGTTAAAATACCTACCGCAACTGAAGCCTTTCCTGGATTTTCCTTTGCCCAGTCGCTCACTGCCTTGACCGCTTTTACTACTGCCGAATCCTTTTCGCCTATTTTCTTTTTTAGTTCATCAAACTTAGCGTCTGCATTCTTGACTGGTCCTGCATTCTGCACCAGTTTGCCAAGTTCGTTAATCTTGCTGTCAATCCATTTAACCGCTTCAATTGGAAGGCCTGCAATGTCCTTGGCCTTGCCTAATGCAGTTCTGTTTCCGCCTGCTGCATCGGCACCTTGTTCGATGCTTGTAAATAGATTCTTAATTTGGTCTTGTGAAAGATTTGCTTCCATCACATAGCGTTCGACACTGGATACCCATGGCTGGATTATTCTTTGCTCCATAAGGGTAAACTGAGGATCGTTCCATCCTTCACTAATTAATTTCTTATTTTGTAAATCACTTATTCTCATGTTATAGCAT
>Ga0255780_10000667_pt1 | contig 32601 bp, 30 predicted proteins | sample 071ome_32_FD_179978 | JGI IMG/M metagenome (GOLD analysis project Ga0255780, IMG submission 179978) | Coastal salt marsh microbial communities from the Groves Creek Marsh, Skidaway Island, Georgia - 071405AT metaG (version 2) | ecosystem: Environmental > Aquatic > Marine > Intertidal zone >... | reverse complement strand
TATCGTCCACTCCGCGATGTAGCGAAGCCGTATTGAGAGGAACCGGATGCGTTAATTGCGCTCGTCCGGATCTGCGGGGGGCCTCGTCTGACTCCTATGAGTCAGGCGGGCCTATCCCGGACCTCCGTGCATGATGGTCTGATCCGATCTACCTTTCCGTGCTTTTTCGGTTGCCAATCGGCAAGCATCCGGTTGTATGCTCTGCACATGATCAAACGCACACTGGTCAAACATGCCCTCAAGGCAGAGGAACCTTCAGACGCTGTTCGCGTCGAGGGTTGGGTTCGTACGCGCCGGGATGCCAAAGCTTTCTCTTTCGTTGAAATCAACGATGGAACCAGCCTGGCAAACTTGCAGGTGATTATCGACAACACCGTCCCCGGCTACGAAGACAGCATCCCTCACGCCACCACAGGAGCCGCCATTCGGGTATTGGGGAAATTAACTCGCTCGCAGGGCAAGAACCCAGGTTGGGAAGTCCTTGCAGATTCTTTCGAGATCGTGGGGCATGCCGATGCCACCTATCCCCTGCAGAAGAAAGGGCACTCGGCGGAATTCCTGCGCGAGATTGCTCATCTGCGCCCGCGATCCAACCTGTTCGGTTGCGTGTTTCGTGTCCGCAGTCGTCTGGCTCAAGCGGTGCACCAGTTTTTTCGACAACGTGATTTTGTTTATATTCATACTCCCATCATCACCGCCAGTGATTGTGAAGGGGCCGGAGAGTTGTTTCGGGTCACAACCATCGACCCATCCAAACCGCCCATCAAGGAGGGCTTGATTGATTACAGTCGGGATTTCTTTGAAAAACCCAGTTACCTGACCGTGAGCGGACAACTCGCGGCGGAGGTGTTTGCCTGCTCAATGTCGAACGTCTACACCTTTGGCCCCACTTTTCGCGCAGAAAATTCCAACACCTCACGTCACGCCAGCGAGTTCTGGATGATCGAACCCGAGATGGCGTTTTGTGATCTGAACGAAGACATGGACGTTGCAGAGGAATTTGTCAAAAGCCTCATCGCAGACATCCTGGAGAACTGTCCTGAAGAAATGACCTTCTTTTCCAAGTTCGTGGACAAAGGGCTGACGGATCGATTGAAGTGGGTATTGGACCGACCGTTCGAACGGGTTTCCTACGAGGAAGCGATCGACATTTTGTTGAAGTCCGGACAGAAGTTCGACTATCCGGTGGAGTATGGATTGAACCTGCAATCCGAACATGAACGTTTCCTGACCGAGAAACATTTCAAGTGTCCGGTCACGGTCTACAACTACCCCAAAACCATCAAACCGTTTTACATGCGTGCCAATGATGACGGCAAGACCGTTGCCGCCATGGACGTGCTCGTGCCTGGCATTGGTGAGATCGTAGGGGGCAGTCAACGCGAGGAACGCCTGGAAGTGTTGGAACAACACTTCGAACACCACCAACTCAGCAAGGAAGACTATTGGTGGTATCTGGACCTTCGACGCTTCGGCACCGTGCCCCATAGTGGTTTCGGCATGGGATTCGAACGCATGCTGATGTTCGTCACCGGCGTATCGAACATCCGCGACGTCATTCCCTTTGCCCGCACGCCGGGGAACGCGGAGTTTTGAGGTGCGGGGATTTTATTGTCTCACGCCCGCCCCGCAAGCGGGACTAGTGGCGCGGAGGCGCAGAGTATTTTTGAACCATAGTGGACTTTGGGCGTTTTAGGATGAGTAGTGTAACAGGGAAGAAGATGATTCAACGTTTCCCTTGAGTATCCAAAGCGGTGTCGAGCCACCGCAGTCCAAAAAGGTGCTGTGCCAACCATTGTTTAATCCCCTGCGTCTCTGCGCCTCTAACCCGCAAAGCGGGTGGGCGTGAGAACCAAAAATCTACCGCCTTCTCCGCGTCCAGGAATTACGAGGCCTGGGGCGATTGCGTCCGAGTTGGGACTTTTTGGCCGCTTTATGATTGCGGTTCCCCTCCCCGGACTTGGTGCGTCGGATGGGTTCCGCCGCCAGTGAGCAGTGATAGGCATGTTCGTGGTCCGCCGGGATGGGCTTTTTGAGGAATCGTTCGATCCCCATCAATTGCCCCCTTTCATCTGCAGAACAAAACGAAACGGCATGTCCGGATTCACCAGCGCGAGCGGTGCGTCCGATGCGGTGCACATACGTTTCGGGTTCTTTCGGAAGTTGGTAATTGACCACGTGGGTGATGCCGTCCACATCAATACCACGGGCGGCAACATCCGTTGCCACCAGCACACGCACCTTGCCGTTGCGAAAATGGTTCAAAGCCTTCACCCGTGCCGCCTGACTTTTGTTGCCGTGAATGGCCGAAGAAATGATGCCTGATTTGTTCAACTTTTCGGCCAGTTTATTGGCCACGTGTTTCATCTGGGTAAACACAATCACTTTCTTCGTGCTGTGATCGTCGAAGAGCGAAAGCAACAGGGAATGTTTTTTCTTATCGTTGACGAACATCACCTTTTGCGCGATGCGATCCACAGTCGGTTCCTCAGGCGCGATGGAAACTTGTGCGGGATCCCTGAGCAGTTCTGCGGCCAGAGCCCGGATATCCTTGGGAAGCGTCGCCGAAAAGAACAGGGACTGTTTGTCCGCGGGCAATTGCTGCAGGATACGACGAATGTCATGAATGAACCCCATGTCCAACATGCGGTCGGCTTCGTCCAGAACAAAGGTTTCCACGCCTTTCAGACTGACCATCCCCTGCTGCATGAGATCGATCAATCTTCCCGGAGTGGCCACCAGGAAGTCGACGCCATTGCGCATGGCTTTTTCCTGTGGATGTTGACTCACACCACCGTAGACGAGCGCTTCCCGCACTTTCAGGAACGATCCCAGTGACTGGATGTTTTGCTGGATTTGCAAGGCCAGTTCACGCGTGGGAGCAAGGATCAACACCCGGGCGGATTTTTGAATGTAAGGTTTTGGATGATTGGCAATGTGTTGCAACAAAGGCAAAATAAAAGCCGCGGTTTTCCCGGTGCCGGTTTGGGCACTGCCCAACAGATCCTTGCGCTGCAACAAATGCGGCAGGCATTCACGTTGAATGGGAGTTGGGGCCTGGTAATTGATGGCTGCCAGGGCATGTTGCAATTCCGGGATCAGTCCTCCAAAGGGACAATCAGGCTGCCATGTAGGCATGGTTTCCGGAAGTTTCTTGGGTGCAGTGGCAACTGCAGTGGTAACGTTTTGTCGGTCCCCCCGGGACGCGACACGATTCTTGGGACGACGATCAAAGGATCGACGCCGACGCATCTGATTATTCATGTATTATTTTCGGGTCCGGTGTTAAAACATCTTCTCCACCACCGGACTTGAAGGAAAAAAGGCTGCGAATATCGCAGGTAAATGACCGGGATCGCGGCTGCGAATCATCGGGCTATACAGGAAATGACGAGGTTCGAGGAACGAGCCGTTCGCTGCATGAGCGTCGAAACATACGCGCAGAAGTGACAAGGTCAAGCGAAATAAAAAAGTTTAGTCATTATCATTATTGAGAATCGGCGCATTTTCTGCTCCTATCATCAATAAACGCATGATGAGAACTTTGATGCAGCAGCGATTCAAAATGAAAGACAACCACCACCCCATGTCCTGGCTGGGCCGGGCATTTGGCGCGATCCTACTGGGGCTCTCGTTTGTTTGGACACAAGTCCATGCTGCGGAATCGGATGAGACACCAGAAATGTTGATCCGCGTTTTATCGGTTCAAGGCCAGGTCGATATTTCCAAGACCAAAGGACAGGATTGGATCCCTGCCAAAGTCAACATGCCCCTTACCCCCGGAGACATGGTGCGCACCGGTCGCCGAAGTAAAGCGGCGTTGCAAATGACCGATAAAACCGTTCTCAAAATCCGTCAATTAACCAGCATGGTGGTGCAGGCTCCTGAGAGTGACGACGAACAACCTTTGTTAAATCTGGAATCAGGCTCGTTGTTTTTCTTCAGCCGGGAGAGTCCCAAGGAAGTTCCTTTCCGTACATCGCTCACCTCCGGGGCCATCCGGGGAACCGAGTTTGAATTGAGCGCGGTTGCGAATGGAGCCACCACGCTGACCATGGTGGATGGGGTGGTCGACCTGTCCACAACTCAGGGAGACATTTCGGCAGAAGGAGGCGAACAAGTCGTCATTGAACCCGGGCAAGCTCCCCGCAAGTCCGCCATGCTGGATGCCACATCCATCATCCAGTGGACGCTCTACTATCCCGGCATTCTGGATGCGTCTGAATTACACTGGGAAAATGGAGTCCCGGAAAACTGGCAATCTGCCATTCATGCCTATCAATCTGGTAATCTTCCCACAGCCATTGAACAACTCCCCGATGCGATCGGTGAAGGGGAGGAAGAAGCGGCCCGATTACTGCGCGCCGCCATCTGGTTGGCACAGGGTGAGGCGAACACCGCGGAATCGATACTGACACAAGACTGGGTCAACGAAACGCACCAACACCTTGCCTCAGCCATGCGTTTTTTGATCGAAGGGTTACAGAACCGATTGCCCGATACAGCCAACTTGACGGTCATGACCTTGACCCACACCGGCTCACTGGTTGCCTCCTACCTGGCACAGGCTGAATTCGATCTTGATCGCGCCCTGAGAATGGCCCAACGCGCGGCCGACGATTCACCCGGTTTCGGTTATGCCTGGGCTCGATTGGCCGAACTCCACTTTGCTCACGGAAACCTGGATGAAACCGAGTCCGCTTTAAACAGGGCCCTTCGGTCCTCACCGGAAAATGCACAGGCAAGAACACTGCAGGGTTTCATACATCTGGCCAACAACCGACCGGGAGCCGCGCTGGCGACCATGCAACAAGCGATCGAACTGGACGCCGGATTATCCAATGCGTGGTTGGGACGTGGTCTGGCGAAATTCCGTTTGGGCGACCAAAGCGAGGCACGTCAGGACCTGCAGGCCGCCACCATTCTGGAACCCCAGCGATCACTCCTGCGCAGTTACCTTGGCAAAGCCTATCATGTCGACGGCGAGCACATCCCCGCCCTGCGCGAACTCGATCGCGCCATGGAACTGGATCCCAACGATCCGACGCCGTTCCTCTATCGCGCTTTGATACGTTATCAACAAAATGAATTGATCCCCGGTATCACAGACCTGGAGGAATCCATTCGATTGAACGACAACCGTGGTATTTATCGTTCTCGATCCCTGCTGGACAAAGATCAATCCGTTCGTCAGGCGAACCTTGCCTCCATGTATCGCGACGCCCACATGTATACCTGGAGCCAACGCGAAGCGGCCGCATCCATCGAAAACGATTACACCAACGCATCGGCACACCTTTTTCTCGCCAACAGCTATGACGCCTTGCGTGATCCGCGACAATTGAATCTGCGCTACGAAACGCCCTGGGCGAGCGAGCTGTTCCTGGCCCAAATGTTGATGCCAGTCGGTTCGGCCAATCTGTCGCGCCAGATTTCGCAAAATGAATACACCGCGCTGTTTGATCAACAACGCTTTCATTTGATCAACACCACCGAATACCAGAGCAGCGGTCTTTGGGATCAATCCACCTCGCACTTTGGCAACCTCACCAACATGAGTTATGCCGTGGATGTGAACTATTTCAACGACCCCGGACAACGCCTGAACAACGACACCGAAAACCTGAGCATCTGGACCTCCGCCAAGTTCAGCCTGACGCCCCAGGATGAACTGATGATCCAGGCCGTGTATTCGGATTATGAATCAGGAGATGTCGCCCAGTACCACACCCAGGCGAACGGCAGCACGACGCAACGCATCGACGAAGATCAGGAACCCCTGCTCTTTCTCGGTTACCACCGCACCTGGCATCCGGACAGTCACACACTTTTCCTCGCCAGTTATTTTGACGATACCTTTGTGCGGAACGATCCAGCTACCATCGTTCCCGTGATCGATCGGGACGCGGCCGGCAATGTAACGGGCGTGAATCCGTTCACCTTCGACCTGGACTACCAACGCAAACTGCGGGGATTCTCAGCCGAACTACAGCAGATCCTCGAAGGCGACCGTTCCACGACCATCGCCGGTGCACGTTATCAATGGGCAGAAATTGACACGCAAGCTGTGCTCAATCGTCGTGGCACCGCGTTTCCCCCCATCTTTTCAACACCGCCCGCGAATCAGCAAGTGCGGCCCAGCCTCGATCGATTTTCGGCTTACGGCTATTACTACTATCAACTCACTGAAAAACTGACCGGTTACCTCGGAGCTTCGGTCGATGCATTGCATTATCCGCAGAACACCGAGGTACCACCGGTCACATCCCTGGAAGAAAGCGAAACCCAGATTTCTCCCAAGATCGGACTGCGATACGAACCCTACGAACAAACCACGCTTCGGGCAGCCTATTCACAGAGCCTGGGTGGAGTCTTTTTTGATCAGAGCATTCGACTCGAACCCACGCAGATGGCAGGATTCGTCACCACCTATCGCAGCGTTCTTCCCGAGTCCGGAGCGGGTATTCTTCCCGGCGCCGAACAGGAAGTCGGCGGCGTCGCATGGGATCAACGTTTCGGCAAGAAAACGTTTTTGACCGTGTCCGGACAATGGCTTGAATCGGATGGCGCCCGACTATTGGGAACCTTTGACTCCACCACCTTTCCGGCCAACGTCGCCAACACCGCTCAACGAGTGGATTACGACGAACAATCGCTGTTGATTTCATTGAATCAATTGATCGATCCATGGTTTTTCGCCGGTGCGGACTATCGCCTGTCCTATGCATCCCTGGATACTGCTTTGACAGGCATTCCCGCAGCCGTCTTGCCAACGGGACGCACTTCCATGGACGCCACACTTCACCAATTGAAACTCTTCGCCGGCGTGCAGCATCCTTCCGGATTCTTCGGTCGGGTTGAAAGCGTCTGGACCAAACAAACCCACGATGGCGCTCCGCAACCAGCCGATGACGACGTGCTTCAATGGAATCTCTGGGCAGGCTATCGATTCTGGGACCGTCGTGCCGAATTGAGCGCCGGCCTGTTGAACATCGGCGACCAGAACTACCAGCTACACCCGATCCACTACTACAACGAACTCCCCCGGGAGCGCACCTTTGCGGCGAGATTTAGGCTTAGCTTTTAGCAATCGGAGTGCTAGGCTCGGCGCGACGGTGGAAGCGCCGTCGTGATTGATCATGTCAGTTTCGGACTCCTTTCAGCGATCTTCATGGCTTGGCCCCATCATAGGGGCTACGCTCGCGATCGTACTGGGTTTGATCTGCTTCGACTCACAGATTCCCATCACACAAACGCTTCACCGCAAGAGCTACGACCTTTCCTTTCACCTGCGCCAGCGCACCGTTCCGAAAAAAGTCGTCCTGGTTTACATGGATGACGCATCCTACGCGGAATTCAATCCGAGCTACGATCGATGGGATCGCGGCCTGCACGCCCAACTCCTGGACCGCCTCACGGAAGACGGAGCCAAGGCGGTGGTGTTCGACGTCATCTTCTCCGGAGCCAACACGGATGATCCGGAAGGGGACGCAGCCTTCGAACAGGCCATTGAACGCAATGGAAATGTCATCCTGGGAGCCGACCTCCTGGCAGGCGGTTACTCGGCGGCCATGAAGGATTCAGAATCTCTTGTGCTTCCATATGAACCCTTCGAGTTTGCCGCCGCTTCCACCGGATTTGTTCAATTCAACGAAGACACGGATTTCCTGGTTCGCAAGCATCATCACCATGGGCAGATCAACCCAATGATCACCAGCATGACATGGGAAACGGCGCTCTGGACGGGCGCTTCGCATCTCGAAGACGAATCATCCCCCATCTTCAAAGAAGTGCAGAATGCCTGGGTCAACTACTATGGTCCCCCACTCACGCTGCCCAAGATCAGCTATCATCAGGTCATTCAGGCAGATGGTGTGGCCGAGGGGTTTTTTAAAGATAAGATCGTGTTTGTGGGAGCCAACCTCCGCACATTGAATGTCGACGAACGCAAGGACGAGTTCCGCAATCCCTACGCAGATTTTCTTTACGTCACACAGCGCGATCAATTCATGCCGGGTGTTGAAGTACATGCCACCGTCCTGCTCAATCTGATCCGTGGTGATTGGCTGAGACGCATACCCTTGGGCACACAAAGCATGGTGTTCACCCTGGCCGGTTTGTTGCTTGGAGTAGGCATCGGCAGAATGCGCCCATTGACCGCTGTTCCGGTTTCAGTTTTGCTGGCCGCACTCGTCATGGGAATCTCCCAATGGCTCTTCCAACAGCATCGCTACTGGTTCCCCTGGTTGATCATTGTGGCGGTCCAGATACCCGTGGCCATGTTCTGGTCCATCACCTTTAACGCCGCCAGACTCTACGTCCAACGACAACTGCTCAGGCAATCCCTCAACCTTTACCTATCCCCCCGCCTCGTCAAAGCGTTCCTGGGGAGAAAAGACCGTGACTTTCTGAAGCCGGGGGCTGAAAAACAGGAAGTCACCATTCTGTTTTCCGACATCGCTGGGTTCACCGCCGCGACCGAAGGCATGGACTCCGATGAACTCGCGCGATCCATGAACGAATATTTCCAGCGCATGGTGGAAAACGGCGTTCACCCTCAAGACGGCACCGTGATCAAATTCATCGGTGATTCCATCTTCGCGCTCTGGAATGCGCCCGAATCCCAGAGTGACCATGCTTTGCGCGCCTGCAAAGCCGCCGTTGCGCTCGATCAACAAACCTTTGCCTTTCGGGAAGGCGAGCCCGTGCGCACACGCATCGGCATCCATACCGGCATCGCCAACGTCGGCAATTTCGGCAGTGACAATCGAGTTGACTACACCGCCATCGGCGAAAACATCAACCTCGCCTCCCGCATCGAGGGTCTGAACAAATACCTACGAACCAATGTCCTGATCAGTTCCGAAACCCGCGAGCGGGCGGGAGATGAAGGATTGAATGCGCGCTATCTGGGAAAATTTCGTTTGTCCGGATTCGAAAAATCTGTCGGTATATCGGAACTGATGCCCAACGATCATCCAATGGTCCAATCTCCCGACTTGTTGTCACAATTTGAAGCGGCTCGCCTGCTTCACGACCAGGGCAACATGGAAGAAGCCGTCAAAGGATTCCAAGCCATCCAGACAGTGGTGCCCGCAGACGGCCCAGCCCTCTTCTACACCAAACGCTGCCAAAGCATCCTCCACGGAGCCCTGGAAACCACCACCCCTGACCGCATCATCATCGGAGAGAAATAGTGGTGGGTGGGCATGTTTTTTTCACGCCCGCTGCGCTCGAGACGCAGAGGCGCAGAGTTTTTTTTTGAGGCAAGGAACCGGTGCTGCGGGTCCGCGATGCTGTCGACAAACTCGGAAGCCAATTAAAGACCCCTGTGCCCTCCTCACCAGGTAGTGCGTGTCGTCCCCGACGCGCATCCTTGTGGCATATGAAATCCAGCACGTCTGCGTTTTGGGAAGCCTTCGGTTCTCAAACACACCTCATCCGCATAGCTGGCGCATCGAGACGATACGATCTACCTGACTCCCTCATTGGGTAGCGCATGTCGTCCCCGAGGCACAACCCTTATGGCATCCAAATCCCAAAGCGCCTCCGTTTCGGGAAGCCTCTAATTCACTATTCACTATTTTAAATTTTCCATTTTACCCCCGCAGCACCTCTTTCACCACGCCGCCCTGGACGTCGGTGAGGCGGCGGTCGAGGCCGTTGTAGTAGTAGGTGAGGCGTTCGTGGTCGAAGCCCAGCAGGTGCAGCACGGTGCCGTAGAAGTCCCAGACGGTGGTCGGGTTCACCACGGCGCGGCGACCGAATTCGTCGGTGGCTCCGTAGCTCACGCCTCCTTGGACGCCAGCCCCGGCCATCCAGCAGGTGAAGCCGTCCGGATTATGATCGCGGCCCGAGGTACCTTCCTGGTGGGTGGGCATGCGACCGAATTCAGTGGTCCAGAGGATCAGTGTGTCGTCCAGCATGCCACGTTGTTTAAGATCGGTGATGAGGGCAGCGGTGGGTTGATCGAAGATCGGGCAGTGCCGCTCATAATCCGATTTCAGGGTCTTATGCGCATCCCAGTTCAACAAACCATCCACTCCGCTGGCACGCGATGCGCAGTAGAGGTTGACATAGCGCACACCGCGTTCCAGGAGACGACGCGCCATGACACAGTTCCTGGCGTATCCGGCTTTCAACGGATTGGGATCATCCATGCCGTACAGTTGTTTGATGTGATCGGGTTCGTTGGCCCAATCGGAAACTTCCGGCGCGGAAAGTTGCATGCGTGCGGCCAGTTCGTAAGCAGCCATGCGGGCTTGCAGAGCGGAATCTCCCTGTCGTTGGGCGGCGTGCTGTTCATTGAGAAATGCAATCAGTTCACGCGTATCCTCTTCTTGAGACGCATTGACCTCACCGGGGCGCTGTAGGTTACGGATCGGTTGTTGGGCGCTCATCACGATGGCCTGATGTCGTGCCGGAAGAAATCCATTGCTCCAGTTCGCTTTTCCATTGGGCGGCTCTCCCCGCACATCGGGAATGGCCACATAGGCAGGGAGGTTTTCATTGGCGGAACCAAGGGCATAACTCATCCAGGCTCCCGCGCTCGGAAACCCCTCGCTCGGATGCCCCGTGTTCATGAACACACAGCCCGGCCCGTGGGTGTTGGTCTTGGAATGCATACCGTGGAAGAATGCGATTTCATCAACGTGTTTGGCCATGTTGGGCAGCATGGATGAAATCTTCTTGCCACTTTGTCCTGAAGCGACAAAGGGCCAGGGGCTCTTCATCAGATTGCCGTTTTTCCCTTGAAACGAAAGAAATCCTTCGGCCCCAGGCAAAGGTGTGCCATGCCATTTTTCCAGACCAGGTTTGTGTTCCCACAAATCCATGTGAGACGCCGCACCGGGACAAAAGATCTGTAGAACACGAGAAGCTTTGGGAGTGTGATGTGTCCTTCCGACGCCGGGTTGCCAGGGGGCTTCGGACGCGGTCCATCCTTCCTGCCGCATCAGGCTGGTCAGACCGACCCCCATCAGTCCCCTGTAAGCATCATGCAAAAATCCTCTTCGGTGTTTGAGAGCGTCCCAGGCTGGTTGGTTGAATTGATTCATGACGGTTCTATGAGGGATTAATCGATGTGAATAAAAGCATTGGCATTGAACAATGCCCGGCAGAACAAGGGACCGCCCAGTTTGGCTTTGAATACCAGGGCTTGCTCCAGTTCTTTTTCCGACGGTTTGCGCCCGTAACATCGCAAAAAAGCTTCATGTATCCAGGAAGCGTCCGCATCACCAGCTACACGATCCAAGTCATTGGCAAGCGCCTGAGCCATGTCCAGGGTGAAAGTATGATTCAACAAAGTCAATGCCTGCAGAGGCGTCGTGGTGGAAGCGCGTTTGGGTGCAGGAAAGGCCGGGTCCGGACAATCGAACTCAGTCATCAGATCCACCACCGCCGCACGAGCGTTGTGATGGTAAACTGCCCGGCGATAGGTTTCGGGACCATGTTCATCGAGGGGTACATAGGTCGCCACATTGTCCTGAAGGTAAAGATAGAGTTTGAACCCGGCCCCCCCCATGTCCTTTTTCAAGGAACCGGACACCTGCAACATGGTATCGCGGATTTCCTCGGCAGTCAGACGGCGCGGCGGAAAGCGCCAAAGCCACTTGGAATCAGCATCCAGACGCGCAGCATCTTCCCTCATGACAGAAGATTGGCGATAAGCCCGGGACATCACCAACAACTTATGAATGGATTTTATTCGCCAACCGTTGTTCACCAATTGGCCGGCGAGCCAGTCAAGTAGTTCGGGGTGACTGGGTGGATTGCCCATGAACCCAAAATCGCTTGGGGTATCCACCAGGCCGCGGCCAAAATGTTTCTGCCATATCCGATTCGCCCAAACACGCGGTGTTAGTGGATTCCGTTCATCCACCAGCCAATCCGCCAAAGCCAGTCGACGTTCGGCTTCCGGCGCTTCCTTTGGCAATGCGTAACCACCCGAAGCACGATTCAAGGCAGACAACGATGCTGGCACCACCTCTTTGCCGGGCCGTTGGGGATTGCCACCGATGAACACATGCGTGGGATCTTTGATCGTTGAAAAATTGCCCGCCCACCACTGAGGCAGATTGGGCACCTCACGCTTGGAACGATCGATGGACGCGATCTCGCGACGGAGGTTTCGCAAGCTCGCGCGTTCTTCTTCGGTTGTTTCAGCGGTCATCCAGCGATGGTTCCGATGGGCTTCGTTGACGGGTTTGCGATCGTGCGAATCCGCCACTCGAGTCCATGTCTCTCCGTCCACGGACACCTCGATGCGGTATTCCGAAACAAAAGCCGCCACCGAATGATCCCCTGCATCCCCTACCCGATCGCTTGAAAAGAACACTCTATGGACTTCGGCAGGTTCGGCGAGGGTGATCGTTAATTCCGGTCCCTGTGCAATCCAGCGGGCGCCATATTTTCCATCGATGGTTAAACGAGCGCTATAGGCATCGGCAAAATCCTCCGCAATCCGACTGGCCCCCTGGGCGCTGCCACCCGCCTCGAGTGCGGCGACATTCCGCCCCATGGCGCCGGGTGTCCATACTTCGAACTCATCAATTCCATATCCCGAAGTACCGGCCGGATTGCGCTCGGTTCCCTCCACGATCAGGCGCACATGCCGAACGGTGGTCGGTGCGAAGGTTTCTTCGACTCCCGTTCGTTTGATCGGATCACGCACCCAGGCGGCACCATAGGCTGCAGATTTGGATTCGGCACGTTGGAGGATTTTGGATTCCAGAGTTTGCTTCGTCTGTGACAATTCGTTGCGCTTTTCATCCAGCGGTTGTAGAGCCACACGACGTGCCTCGCGTTGAGCATCTGTCGCGATCTCGCGAGAACCATGTTTCACACCCGCAAAGGTGGCATACCAACTGTAATAATCTTCCTGCGAGATCGGATCGAACTTGTGATGATGACAACGTCCGCACCCAACCGTCAGTCCCAGGAAGGCTTCAGACGTCGCACGAATCATTTCATCAATGGTGTTGGCGCGAATCTGGGCCGCTTGAGCCGGGTCCTGATTTCCCACATCATCGTAGGGACCACAAACAAGGTAAGTCGTGCCGATCTCGACATCGGGATCATTCGGCCCCAGTTGATCCCCGGCCAAATGCTCGCGGATCAGACGGGAAAGCGGTTTGTCTTCATTGAAGGAGCGAATGACGTAATCGCGAAATGGCCAGGCGTTGCGAATGATTTCGTTGCGCTCGAATCCACGGCTTTCCCCGAAACGAATCACATCCAGCCAATGTCTCCCCCATCGTTCGCCATAATGTGGAGAGGCCAGCAATCGATCCACCAAACGTTCGTAAGCATCCGGATCGGTGGTATTGACAAATGAAGTGACTTCTTCGGGTGTGGGAGGCAGCCCCGTCAGATCATAGGTCAGGCGACGGATCAATGTGCCCCGATCAGCTTCGGGTGAATGACCCAGCTCTTGTGCGCGCAGTCCTTTATGAATGAATGCATCCACCGGATTGTGCCGCCAGTGATCCGGTGCGTCGGATACATCGGGGATGGCAGAATGATTCAAAGGTTGAAAAGCCCACCAGGTGTCATCCGCTTTGGCCGCTTCCTTGAGCACCACTCCTTCAGGCCATGGGGCTCCCTGAATGGTCCATTGTTGAATGGCCTTGATCTGGGCTTCATTCAGCCGATCGGCCTCTTTGGGCATTTCGGGAGCTTCACCTTTCGGGGAGGGTTGGATCAGATCGAGCAAGTAACTTTGATCCCCACTGCGCAAAGTCAGATAACCACCTTCTCTCAGATTATCCGGCGTGGTCAGAGAGATGTCCCCCTTTTCGTTGCCCGGGTAGTGACAGCGAACACAATGCTTCTCCAGAATCGGCGCTACACTTGTCTCAAACAGATCGTCCACTGAAGACGATTCATCCGCACCAAGAACTTCACCAAAGAGCAGAACTGAGAGAAAGACGCTGCTCAATTTAATTAAAACAAATCGGAACATAATAGCATGAGCGGTTTAAATGTGGCGCTTGATTGCAACGGGTAATCCAATTGGAATGAGTAAGAGTTATTTTCACCACAGAGGGCACAGAGAGCACAGAGTTTCAATATCAATATCCTTGTTCATCCTTTCTTCTCTGTGCGCTATGTGTCCTCTGTGATTTTTTAATGACGCATAGTTTTACACAAAGGGCTTCATCTTGGTTTATTGCTGCCACATCTCGTTATCCTGATGAGCTTGTTCCATCAGTAACCTGAGCTCAGCCACTTTGGATAGATCACCGGCAGCGATGTTGTTTTCCTCTCCCAAATCCTGGTCCAGCCGAAACAATTCAAACGAACCATTCCGGTGCTGCACGCCTTTCCAATCTCCCTGACGAATGGCCTGAAAATGTTTTCCACCTCCGTAGAATTCCCAATAGAGGTAGGGATGCTGTTTTTGAGTATCATCGCGTCCCACCAAGGTATCGAGAAAGCTGATTGAATCGAGCCCCTTCGGCGCTTTGGCTCCGACCAGTTCGGCGGCGGTGGTCATGAAATCACCGAAGTAACCGATGTGTTCCGAAACGCTGTTCGGTCGGATCTGTCCCGGCCAACGGGCAATCATGGGAACACGAATCCCGCCTTCATAAAGGTCACGTTTGATACCACGCAAGGGGCCGTTGGAATCGTTGAAAAGCGGGTCGTTTCCTCCTTCGCGATGAGGACCGTTGTCGGAGGTGAAGAAGACGATGGTATTGTCGTCGATCCCAAGCTCTTTCAACAAAGCCATCAGACGCCCCACATCGGCATCCATCCGACTGATCATCGCGGCATGCCCTTTTTGAGGCTCGGGCCAGTCGGTGTTGGCATATTGGCCATGGTCGGGGATTTCCATTCCTCGCTTGCCCCCTTCGTTGTTCGCGTGAGGGATGGTCAAGGAAAGATAGAGGAAGAATGGTTGCTCGTGATTTCGCCGCACAAAACCCAAAGCCTCGTTCGCGCATAAGTCATGGGAGAAAGAAGTTCTTTCGGTGGCGTAACCGGCCCCGTCTTTGCGATCATTCTCCACGCGATTGCCGATCAATGGAACTCGCTCCTGATTTCGGAACAAGAATTCCGGGTAATAATTATGCGCGTGACGTTGGCAAAGGTACCCGAAGAAATAATCGAAACCCTGGCGATTCGGATGGCCACTCGAATCGGGCCCGCCCAGGCCCCACTTGCCGATCAATCCGGTTGTGTAACCTTTCGACTGTAAGACCTCGGCCACCGTCAAGGTCTCATCGGGAAGAGGCCATTGTCCCATTGGTTGAATTTCCCGATTGCCACGCACCAGGGCATGCCCGGTATGCACCCCGGTCATCAACACGCACCGTGAAGGCGCGCATACGGTGGACCCGGCATAAAACTGCGTGAACCGCATTCCTTCCTCGGCCATGCGATCGATGTGAGGTGTTTTAATGCGTTGTTGTCCATAACAGCCCAGGTCACCGTAACCCAGGTCATCGGTCATGATGTAAATAATGTTGGGTTTGGCCGCCATAGCCTGAGTCCACAAGGCGCAGCAAACAGCCCATACCCCCAACCGACACGTAAAAGAAAGCAATTGATTCATGGTTTTCATGATTTCTGGAATGAAACAAGGCTAATAAATCCTCCACATAACACCAACTTTTAAATTGTGAATAGTGAATAGTGAATGTTGAATGAGTCTCCGGAGGTGAGGTCATATTCCTAAAAAATAACATATCCGGTTATAGCCATTTTGGAGTGCTTGTGGCTCGACACAGCTTTGGATACGCCAGGGAACCGCCAGAGTTTACTACCCCCCAGTCATTGCTACCATCACCTAAAGCCAGCCTAAGAATCCAGTTGTATAAACAAACATGCATCGTGGAATAAAGCGCTCTGAGGACATGCGAACAAGACCAAAAACGGTTCCGAAGTATTGGAGCACGCACTCAACAAGGCCATATGAAATCTGGTAGCTCGAATTGTAGTGAACAACTTTGAAAAACAACCATCTCTTCCTTCTCTCTCAAGATTAATTCATCATCGATTACCATCTGGCTTACGTGACTTTTCCCTTTCCTCCCACCATTCACGCAATCCGGGATTTATTTTTTTCCAAGCAACTCCATGGTAATCAGGCCTGCTCATGGATTGTCGAATCAAGATAGCAGTCAAACCAAAGGACGTACCAATAGTAATCAACCAACCAGGAAATCCAGAAACAATGGTCATGATTGAAAGGGAAATGAAAGTACCCGCCCATATCAATTCCGGACGACGCGGGATTCTGAAAATATTACAAAACATGAAGAAATGAGCGACCACAAACAGGATAATCATTGCCCAAAGAACGCTTGAAGGCCAGACAATCGAAGCACCCATCACACCCGCAACCAAGATGCCAACATCCATGGCGGAAATCCGAAATCCAGGTTGAAATTTCGTTTTAGTTTTCATGAACAAGTGAATCAAACAATCATAAGAGAGGGAATGGTAATACAACTTATTCGCTGTTCAGGATATTTCCAGATGGCAATTGATCCCAAAATGAATTTATCAAAGCATCCACTTCCCTCATTCTCTCTGGCGGCTCTCCTCCCCTGGGATATGACGCCATGGAAATGACTTTAGATTCTGAAACGTTGCCCTTCTCTACCTGTGTTCGAATAAAAATCCGGAACTGGGGAAGTGATTCATACAATGCACATATTTGACTGACATAACGTCCTCGCCCAATCGCACAACCAGCCCTGGAAGTTCCAAAATAAAGGTATGGTGAACCCTGGGCAAACTCCCAGTCGTGAGTGTGATTGAGAGACAGAAAATCTTGAAAGAATCGGGTGTCACCGATTTTACCAGACTTGGAACTGATTGGAACCGAATAGCCACTCCAGATACCAAAGTGCCATTGATAAACATCCTTCTTAGCCCAACAGGTCTGACAGCGAAAAGTGGTCCGCTCTTTGTAATGGCAAAAAAAGGCGATCAGGCAACAAGAGAAGCCACTTGCCAATATCAACCGCATTTTCCTATCCATAGCCATAACATTAAGAGATGAAAGCTGCCCCAACTATTCCGGAGCCTATTTCATTCCCATGGAATCAGGGTATGTGCACTTCCCTCAATTCTATGACCATGTCCCCACCACTTCTGCTCATCATCTACGGAATATTTTTCAGAAGCGATCGTCGATTACACGCGCTTCTCCCCAAGAAAAAGTAGCGCTAAAAACAATAAGAAGCAAAATCACTGCGCCTCCGCGCCTCTAGTCCCGCCTGCGGGACGAGCGTGAGAATAAAAAAGCCCCCAAACCAGCTACCCAAACATCCGCTTCAATCGAGCGCGATCATAGGCTCGGCGTTGAGTGGAAATCATCGCGGCAAAGTCAGGTTTACCGTCCGGTTTGACAGGCCAGTCAGATTCATCTGGTAGGGACGCGCTGCCGCGCGTCTGTAAGGCGTCCTCACTCTCTTTCGCCTCAGCCTCCTTCCCGGACTCGGGCACGCCACCCGGAACCACCACGGTCGATTTCGACTTGTTGGTTTCGTCGTAGCTCATCGCTTGCTCGGTGAGTTGAAGATCCCGATCAAGAGAGCGATGGGCTTTGATGCCTTTGGCCTGCAGCACGCCATGATAAGCATGCACGGCTTCCAAAGGTTCGATCACTCCTTCAGTGATCAAACGCAACATCTCGATGAATGCCAATTGGTGTTCAGCCTGGTTGATTTTCCGTCCATACAATGCCACGCGCGCACCATATTTCTGCGCATCATGGATCAGACGAAAGGCGTCATAGGTCGTCCCGGCGCTACCACCGAGCACCCCGACGATCATGTTGGGATCATACTGCACCAGCTCCTCCATGGCACGGGGTCCATGATAGGGAATTTTCAGGAACGTAGGGCGTCCGGCTTCGGTCACACCGGCCAGGCTGCGAAGGATCTGATCATTGATGAATTCACCCAGTTCCTCAGGAGCAATACCGGTGGAAACGTTGGGATTGAAGACTTCGAGAAAGTAACGAAACTGCTTGGCTTCGGCTTCTTCGCGAAACGTCTTGAAAGCGTTCAACGTGGCTTTATCCTGCTCGAGCTCATTCACAAAGGTGACCGAATAAAGCCCCAGGTTGGCACCTGGAAATTCGCCTGTGCTGCGGTCACATTCATTTTGTCCACATTGGATATGATCAATACTGGCCGAACGAAAAGGCTGGGCGGGTTCCGCCGTGTAACATCCGTGACGTATTGCCCACACATCGGTCGCGTCATTGGCTCGCGCTGCGGGGGTTATAGGCGAGTTTTTAAAAAGGCCTTCTTTAATGGCCAGCAGTTCGTTCACATAGGCGGACATCAGAACAATATCCACCTTCTCCTGCCGGATCACTTCGCGGATGATATCAAGAAACTCGGGCAGATTGCGGTAGCCGAATTCCTCCCGACTCCAGATCTCAGGTGAAAAACGAGCGGGACGTTCGCCGCGATTGGAAAGGTAATGTCGACCACCTGTAGCCCGCACCCCAAACGCCATATCGGCGTCCTTGGCATCTGCAATAATGAACGCACGAGAACCAGGATTGGCCTTAATCTCCGCCAGTTTTTGATCCAATGATTTCATCTGCGTCATCTCGAAGATCCCGCTACCGCGGTGGTGCGGATAAAAAAATATTTTATCTCAAAGTTGAACCTTGGCCATGGTCTCCTTGAGTGCCCGTGCTGATTGCTGCAGCCCGGTTTGTTCCTTTGGCCAAAGCTTCAATTCCACCTGATCCAACACGCCTTTGCGTCCCACGACAGTCGGCACGCTGTAACAAACATCGCGCACGTTGTAGACACCCTGCACCAAGGAGGAAACAGGGAGAATGCGCTTCTGATCCAGTGCGATAGCATGGATCACGTCGCGGATCGCAATACCCACCGCGTAACCGGCACCGCCTTTGCGTTTGATCACTTCGGCGCCACTGCCGCGTGTGCGGGTGAAAATTTGATTTTGGAAAGCCGGTCCGCATCCGGGATATTCGGTCAACGGCAATCCGTTGATGGATGAAGAAGACCAAATCGGCACCATGGAATCACCGTGTTCACCGAGGGTCAAAGCTTTGACTTGTGTCGGAGCCACTTTGAGCGCTTCGGCAATCAAGGAGCTGAAACGAGTGGAATCCAGCATCGTACCCAATCCGATCACCTGCTGCCAGGGCAAGCCCAATTTTTGAACCGCGAGGTGCGTTAAAATATCCACTGGATTGGACACCACAAACACGATCGCGTCATTCCGCATCCCGGCTTGTTTGATACTTTCCAGGATCTGCGCAAACAGGGCCACGTTACGGTTGATCAGATCAAGTCGCGATTCGTCAGGTTTACGGCGAAGTCCGGCGGTGATCAAAAAGATATCTGAATCAGCAGCCTCTTCGTAACTGCCAGCGTAGATCTTCTGATCGGCGGTAAACGCGGAACCATGCATCAAATCCAATGCTTCACCCTCGGCCATGGCCTGGTTGGCATCGATGAGCTGAATCTCGGAGACAATCGCACCGCACTGCAAAGCGAACGCAGCACACGATCCGACTCTTCCTCCTCCTCCAATGATACTGACTTTCATAATGGGCTTCGATTGTGTCGGGTTGAAAAGGATTTATTTGGCGGCAAGTTTGGCCATGATTTGATCGGTGATAGCCTGAACAGCGGCTTCGGAACTGGAATCCTGAGGCACGTCCGTCACTTCATCATGTGGCGGAACAGCACAGGTCACGCCCGGACGCCATTCTTCGTTGTCACAGAGTTCACATTCTTTCAAACCAAAGCGCGGATCAGGGATACCGAGGTTCTGTTTAATGTTCAGCAAATCTTTCAACTGGGATGGGTCCATGGTCTTGAGCGGCGTGCCCAATTGGGAAGCCACCCAGATGGTGCGACAGTAAGCCTCGAGAATTTCCATCTTGAAGTAGGCGTCCTCAACAGTCAGATGACTCCAGGACACCGCACCGTGATTCCCCATCAAGACGGTATTGTGTTTATCCACCAAATCAGCCACCAGTTTACCCATCTCAGGTGTGCCCGGTGTGCGATAGGGCGCGATGGGCACTTTACCAATGAACACCTCGATTTCGGGAATCATACAGGTGGGCGGTTCCACTCCGGCCACGGCATAGGCAGTGGCGTGCGGTGGATGACAGTGAGCGGTCGCCTTGGCACGTGGTTGACGTTTCATGATCTCGAGGTGCATCAGAATTTCGCTGGTGCGTTTCTTTTCACCGGCTTTCTGATTGCCATCGAGATCCACCAGACACAGGTCGGCGGGTTTCATGAAACCTTTGGAAACCAGGGTGGGCGTGCAGAGCGCGAGATCGTCCGCCACACGGATCGCGATGTTGCCACCGTTACCGTCCACGTATGCGCGCTGCCACATGCGTCGCCCCACGTCGCAGATCTGCTCCTTAAGTTCCTCCATGTCGGCCGTTCGGAAAAAGGCGTCGAGATCGGATTGGGAACTGCTCGATGAAATGGGCCCCTGAGGCTTGATCATCGTGGCTGCGGCTGCTGCAGGTGCTGGACTTGACACCAAACCTCCACCGGTTCCGGCAGACTTCAACAAGTCCTTGGCGGAGGGTGTGAGAATGGCGTCGGCAGCAATCGCGTCGGCGGATTTCCCTTGTCTCAAGAGTGCTTCAACATCTTTGGCGCTGATTATCTTTTTCATGCGTCTTCTTTGGGTGTGTAAAAAGTTTCGTCCACCAACGCGGCATTGATGGCGTCGATGGGGATGGGCGGATCAAAGGGCGATGCGGCTTCGCGGCCTTCCACGAATCCAACGGTGTCTCCCACGCCACCGCCCAGATTGTCATAAACCACCAGTGAAGGTTCTCCGGTGATCGTATTCAGGAGCTCGGCCCCGGATTGAAAATGTTCTCGGTTATGCGGACTGATCACCAACCAACGCGCGCCCTTCAATTCGGGAATCGTCTGACTCAAAGTCACGCGTCCAATGACAGTCCCCAATCTCATGCGGCTTGTTCCTCCGTGGTTTCGTCCACAATGGCGATAATAATCTGCCGCGCGGGGCTCAAATCGTCTCCCACAAATTTACGTGCGGTCAAACCGTCCGAAGACACGATCACTTTTTGATGCATGCCCGCACCATACGGATCAATGGCGATGATGGGCGTTCCTTCCGCCTTGCCATCGGCATTGAGCGGTTGACAGATCAACATGCGCCATCCGTTCAAGCTGGGATGCTTGCGGGTGGCGATCATGCTGCCTTCAACGCGCGCGAGTTGCATAGTTTCTGTGGTTCGAGATGATGATTAACGATTGCCCGATCAGTAAATCCGTAAGTTATCCACCATCACGCAACGTCGCACGCGGGTGAATGTCCTCGGGTTTGTCACGCCTTCTCCGGTCGGCGTCGCAATGGAAAAGCTCAGATACCCTTCGCCACCCAATCCCAGGCCGGCGCCACAAGGTCCGTTTTTGATGAACAAGGTGGTGTCCAGCGCACGCGCCATCGCCGTCATGTGATTGACATTGTGGGAGTGAATGATGGAGGTATGTCTGTAATTGTGCTCAGCTTTAAGCGCCGCCCGGATTCCTTCATCGACAGAACCAACCCGCACAATCGGAATGAAGGGCATCATTTGCTCTTCATCGACAAAAGGATGATTTTCGTCTGTTTCCGCAAAGAGCAAATCAGTACCGTCGGGAACCTGAATACCGGCGGCTTGAGCCAAAACACTGACATCTTTGCCGATAAGATCCCTATTGACCACCGGATGCGGGCACCCTGCTCCCTGCCCTTCCTTGAAAGTAAAAGCTGCCTGAGTCAATTGATCCAGTTGTGAAGCGTTCAATCGAACGGCCCCGGCAGTCTGCATGGCCTGCATCAAATCATCGGCAATATGCTCCAAAGCGAACACTTCCTTTTCACCGATGCACAACAAATTGTTGTCATAGGAAGCCCCCTGAATAATCGACTCAGCGGCACGCTTCATACAGGCCGTATCATCGACCAGAACAGGAGGATTTCCCGGCCCGGCACAGATGGCTCTTTTGCCGGTTTGCATGGCCGCTTTCACCACACCCGGACCACCCGTGACGCACAACAAACGAACGGCTTCGTGCGCGCAAAGTTCTTTGAATGAATCCAGCGTGGGTTCTTCGATGATGCAGACCAGGTTTTGAATGCCTGTTTCGCGCTCAATGGCCTTGTTGAACTCACGCACTGCCATCGCCGCACAACGTGCCGCGGAGGGATGCGCATTGAAAACCACCGAATTACCGGCAGCAACAATGTTCACAATATTACCAGCCAGGGTAGGAATCGAGTGTGTCGAAGGCGTGATCGCTCCGATCACTCCGAAGGGAGTGTATTCCTCCAGGGTGATCCCATGGTCACCGCTGCGTGCATCGGGCCTTATCCAATCCACTCCCGGAACGAGGCCAATAATCTGGAGTTTCTCGATCTTGTGATCAAGCCGACCGATCTTGGATTCTTCCAGCTCGATGCATCCCCACTCCTGCGCACGTTCCGCGCACATGGTCTTGATGATTTCTTCGACCTTGCGACGAGCTTCGATGCCCTTTTTCTGGAGTTGAAGGAAGCCTTGCTGTGCGGCGTCACATGCCTCGTTCGCCGTGGCGAACACGCCATGTTTACCACCAGAACGTCCACTTTTACATCCGCATGAAGGCGGCGCGTAAGAAGAAGACGTGGAGGCCGGTGCAGAAGGAGCGGGCGCAGGTGCAGGATTCACGGCGCTGCCGTTGCTCCCCAGCCTGCCCAACACTTCCGTGATGACATCGCGAATGACTGCCTCGTTAATCTGTGAACTCATGATAAAAAATGTTTAACAAATGTTATTTTGGTAGGGATACGCTGCTGCGTGTCCGCCGCTCAATGTCGCAGCATACTTGAACCTTGGATGCCCCACAGCGCTAGCGGACGCCCTACAGCCGCGGAGCACCGCGGCCCTACCGCTGGCAGATTCAAATTTGACTGGGTTCGCCACTTAAGTCCGTGCGTTAAAGATTTGATTCCCCTGCACATCGACGGTATCGACGATGCCAATGATCACCGCATCCACCGGCGCACTCTTCATATTGGGCGCAAGCCGGGCGCTGCTTCCCTGACAGAAAAGGACCATCTCCCCCACCCCCGCGCCGACGCTATCGACCGCCACGATGGTGTTTTTGCCGGGCCGAAACTGCGTCGGATCCTGATCATCGACCAATTGGGGACGCAACAATAACAGTTTGCGCCCCGACATGGAGGGATCCTTCTTGGTGGCTACCACCGCTCCTTCGACTCGTGCGAGAAACATGCGCGGTTTTACGGGTTAGGACAGCTCGGATCAACCGGGCAATACAGCGTCGATGTCGGAGTGCGGACGTGCGATCACGTGCACACTGATCAATTCTCCGCCAACCGACTTGATGGCCTCGGCGCCGGCGTCGGTGGCAGCTTTCACAGCCGCCACATCGCCAACGACCACGGCGGAAACCAGGGCGTTGCCGACTTGTTTCATCGGACCGGCGAGCTTGACGTTCGCCGCCTTCAGCATCGCGTCTGTTCCTTCAACGAGGGCGATCAGGCCGCGTGTTTCAATCATTCCAATTGCTTGATTTGACATAATATTATGTTGTGCGTTGTTAAGAGTTCTTTTCCAAAAATCGTTTTACTTCTCTGGCCACCACCAGTTCTTCATTAGTGGGGATGACCATGATTTTGACCGGTGAATCCTCATGACTGATCACCGCTTCTGTAGCCTGACATGCCTCGTTGGCTTCCGGGTCAAGATAGACTCCGAGGTTACCGAGCTTGTCGCAAATGGCCGTTCTCGTGGAAGCCCGGTTTTCACCGATACCAGCCGTGAACACCAGGGCATCAATGCCATTTAATTCCAGATAATAGGACCCGATCCACCGCCGCACTTCGGCGACGAAGAAATCCAGGGCCAGTTGAGCGTCCGCATTGCCACTATCAGCTGCAGCCTGTATATCGCGCAGGTCGTTCGAACCGCCCGATACACCTTTCAATCCACCTTCGCTGCAGAGATCCCGAATCACGTGCTCCAGGGTTAATCCCTTTTTCTGCATCATGAATGGAATCGCCATCGCATCCAGATCTCCCACGCGATTGTTGTGAGGAAGACCGGATTGAGGGCTCAATCCCATGCTGTTGCCGATCGCAATCCCGTTGCGAATCCCCGTCACCGATGAACTACCGCCGAGATGACAGGAAATCACCCTAAAATCCGCGTCCCCCACCGTGCTGTTCCCGGCATCGACGTATAGCTGACGTGCACGATGAGCGATATCCTCGCGTCCGCACAATTCAGCGGAACGTTCCGCGATGAACTTGTGACTGGCACCATGAAAACCCCACCGACGAACCCCGGCCTGATACCAGGAATGCGGCACGCCATAGCGTTTGGCGGTTTCAGGGATCCATTGGTAGAACGCTGTTTCAAACAAACCGACCAGCGGTGTTTGAGGCATCCGTTCTGCAAAGAGACGAATCCCGGTCAGGTAAGGCGGATTGTGAGCCGGAGCAATCAGGTTGCCACCCTCCATGTCCTGAAGAACGGCATCTGTCAGTTCCACACATCCGGTCACCGTCTGAGCCAACACCGTCTTGAAACCAACGGCCGTCAGTTCCGATTCATCCTGGATGGCGCCGGCTTCCTTGAGCTGGCCGAGGCAGTCATTGATCGCCGCCGGATAATCGGTCACGCGCTCGAGACCGCCCTTGTGCAGCAGATCCACCTGTTGCCCGTCGAAGGCAAACAAGCGCCACTTCAAGGACGTCGAACCCAAATTTGCGACCAATATCTTCATGCGTTGTGTATCAACCTGCGATCATTCAAAGTGTTTCCCGGAGCCTGCGAAAGCTCCGGTTACCGGACAGCCTACTGCTTCAGCCACGGTCCCAATCCGCTGAGATCTTCATGCGGTCTTGGAATCACCTGCACACCGATCACCTCACCCACTTGAGAAGCGGCGGCGGCACCGGCGTCGGTGGCGGCCTTCACTGCGGCGACATCGCCACGGAAGAATCCGGTCACGAATCCGGAACCAACCTTTTCCCAACCCACCATGGTGACGTTGGCCGCTTTCAGAGCGGCGTCACAGGCTTCGAGCATGGCGCAAAGTCCACGCGTTTCGATCATGCCAATTGCTTGATTTGCCATAATGTCTTTTCGTTAAAATTCTATTTGGTTCTCGCGAATTATTTCTTCGCCTTGCTGTCGCACACAAAGGCCTTCAACAGATCGTCGTGCGGACGGGCCAACAGATGCGAACTGATCAACTCGCCGACACGTGCCGCCGCGTTGGAACCGGCATCCACTGCCGCCTTCACGCTGCCCACATCGCCCTGCGCAAGAACGGTGATCATGCCTCCCCCAATGGGGATGGTTTTAACAAGCCGCACGTTCGCGGCCTTGACCATGGCGTCACTGGCTTCAACCGCGCCGACATAGCCCTTGGTTTCAATCATGCCTAATGCTTCACTCATAATGATTTTGTTTTGGATTATACGATTTTTGGAAAAATGGTTTTAGTAACGATTCGATGCTTACTTCAAAAGTTCACAAGGAGTGTTTGGTAATAAATTGCACGCGTTCCCCTCATCCGTGTCGATGTGCACCTCCAATTTGAAACTTGGATCCACACGCACCAACATCTCGTAAAAGGTCATCGCACAAGGACCGCCGACTTTCATTTTCATGAAATCTCCCTGACTCACGCCGTAAAACTTCGCATCTTCAGGTGCCATGTGAACATGCCGCAAAGCGCGGATCACACCCTCATTCATTTCAAAGAATCCCTTGGGCCCCATCAGCATACCTCCCGGCGTTCCTTCAATGCTTCCGGAACTGCGCATGGGAATATCAAATCCCAACGCAATGGCATCTGTGTAAGCCAATTCAACCTGATTCAAGGTTCGACATGGACCGAGGATACGAAGATTGGAAATCACCCGACTGCGAGGACCGACCAGCGTCACGGTTTCTTTGGCCGCAAACTGGCCATCCTGATACAGCCACTTATGAACGGAAAGTTGGTGCCCCGGACCGAACAAAGCCTCCACCGCCTCCTGCGTCAAATGACAATGACGAGCACTGACATTCACCACCAGCGGATTCGGTGCCTGCGCCACGCGCGGCATGGACTTGCCAAGCCGCTGATACACCGACTGGCGTACCCAATGCTCGACAACAGCTCGATGCGGTATGGTCGTTGGACTGGACATAAGCTTGTTTATAAAGACCACAATCTTCCAAATCGAGAAAAAAGTCAAGAAATAACTTCCAATATCTACCAATTTCTACCACTCATTTGATTCAATCGTTCATTTTCAACAAGATCCATTGAAAACAAAACGCCACAGGGATGTGCATTTGATAGATTTTGAACGTTTTTGAGTGACGATTCAGTGACAATGTGCAAAGTTACCACCTGCGATTTGGTTCTTTATTAACCGCAGATTGCGCAGATTTTCGCAGATGTTTAATTAAAAGCAGTGTAACAGTAAGCATCATTCTCCTCGCTGCTGAAAACTGAGAACTTTTGTATCGAGCAGCACTTATAACTGCCTGAAAAAAATCTGCGAAAATCTGCGCAATCTGCGGTTTAACAACACACATGCAAGCGGAAGAACGTCAGAAACGAATCACCGAGTATCTGCAAAAAGCGGAGTTCTCCTCATTGGAAGAACTATCCGAACTGGTGGACGCGTCCGTATCCACCGTTCGGCGTGACCTGACATACCTCGAATCCAAAGGCCACTTGAAACGCACCCATGGGGGAGCACGCCTCATCCAACCCAAATCCGAGGAATTCATCTTTTCGGAACGAGACACGCACGAAATCGATGAAAAAGAAAAAATCGGCAAAATCTGCGCGGACTACATCTCAGGCAACCAAAGCGTGATCATCGACGCCGGCACCACCGCCTATCACGTGGCGAAATATCTCGAAAGCAAATCCCCCCAGATCATCACCAACTCCCTCCCCGTCGCCAACCTCTATGCGTCCAACGGCATGGTGGAAGTGATCCTGTCAGGAGGAGTGATTTACCCCAGACTGGGCGTATTGGTGGGGCCTTTGGCCGTGGAATCCTTTTCCCGCATCCATGCGGACATCGCCATTATGGGATCCGGCGGTATCACCGAAGAAGGCATCACCAACTCCCACAACCTGCTCATCGACATCCAAAAAGAAATGATCCGGGCGGCACAGAAAGTGATCTTCTGCCTGGACCACACCAAATTCGGCCGAAAATCCGTCTCCCACCTCTGCGAACTCGACCAAGTCGACACCATCATCACCGACGCCCAAGCCCCTCAATCCAGTCTGGAACCCCTCCGCCAACGAGGCATCGAAATCATTCAGGCCGAGTAAGCAGACAGCCATTACTGTCAAAACATCAAAAAAGTGACAAAAACCCGTTAAAAGCTATTGACGAACCCCCCTGCTATTCTTAGATTCCCAACTCCATCTGGGATCCAGAGTAGCTCAATGGTAGAGCAATCGGCTGTTAACCGATCGGTTGTTGGTTCGAGTCCAACCTCTGGAGCCATTCACTATCATGCTACGGTTCAGCAAGATACAAACTCAACAGGTCCAAAAACAGGCCAAATGTCAGAGAAACTGTCAGGTTGAGTGAATCCTTGTAGTAGCTTGAACCAGCTCGCAACCAGCTCCCGTAGTATCTCAAAAGTCAGACGTCACCATTTTCAGGCAGCCTTTCTGTAGTAATAGTTCAACATGTTCCCAAGTCGGCTTCGACACACCACTTGATCTTCCGGATTCTGGTTTTCAAATTCGGGTTTGATGAAATTGTTTCCGAGCCCTTGATGCGGACGCTCTCGGTTATAATAAATCTCCAGTTCGGCAAGTGCGAACCGGAGGGACTCTTCTCCAAAGAAAATCATCCGTTCAACACACAATTCCTTTACCGTTCGAACCCATCGCTCGGCAAATGCATTCAAGTTTGGACTGCGTCGTGGTAATTTGATGGTCTTCACGCCACCGACATCCAGAATCATTTTAAAGTCCTTTGAAAAATGGGATGCACGATCATGAATCAAATAACGATAGCCATTTAGAAAACCGGTATCATAAGCAGTCAGTTCCCGGGCCTTCAGTTTCATCCGCTCTTTGTGTGGTTCCGGGATGATTCCGATCACCTTTACTTCACGTGTTGCCAATCGAATAACAAAAAGAACGTGATAACGAACCAGTCCTGAGGGAGTCCAAATCTCTGTGGTAAAGAAATCCGTTGCAGCCATTACCTCCCAATGGACACTCAAAAATTCGGCCCAAGTCATACCCTTCTTTCGATCGGGGGCAGGCTCAATCCCCTCACCCTTCAAAACTCGGGCAATAGTACTTCGTGATACATCATGCCCTAGATGGAGCAATGCTCCCTCAATCGATCCATATCCCCAGCTTCGGTTTTCGTTGGCCAACCTGATAATAAGTTCGTTTATATCGATCTTAATCCTTGGACGCCCTCTTCTTCTGGAACTCGAATCATACTTCGCCGCTACAAAGCGACGATGCCATCGCATCAGCGTTTCCGGCGTGACCAAACTGGCAATTTCATCAAGTTTTCCAAAAGCGATTTTCTTGGCTTTTCGGGCCAAACGGCTGCGTTGTTCATCGGAAAACGGGATACGTTTTTTATCAATGTGCTCACGCAGAACACGAACCTCTTCCTGCAAATACTCGATCACTGCCTGCTGCTCTCGATTCATCCAACCAGCCAGACGTATGAGAATGAAACATAACGGATCCATCGCAAATTATCCTATCCAACTCGACCAAACCTGGCCAGTTCAATAAATCCTATCCCATACTATTGTCAATTTATTATCAGGAAGTTATACCAAAAGGATGACTTTTGAGACACTACGCCTTCAGAATTTTGATTTTCAAATTCGGGTTTGATGATTTTGTTACTGAGTCCTTGGTGCGGACGCTCCCGAAGGTTGGCGGGTTGCATCATCATTACACAAGAAAAGCCGCATAATCACACGTGTGATGAATTTTCATGAAGGACAATCCCAAACGGAGATTGCGGGTATCAGGCCTTCCGCGATGATTGATTGGAGAAGTTCGTCATTCATAGAAGTGAGCGAGAGTCACCACCTCCTATGCCCCAGATTTCCTTCTGAACTCCATTGCTGCTTTGCTGATTTCTTGGATGGATTTTTCAGGAAATAACGATTTTTGCCAAAGTGTGTAATCAAAAGGCTCCCTCAGCATTAGGGAGACGAATCGTTCCGCTTGAACTTCGCCAAGCGAATCGGTAAGCGCTTTAACTCCATCACTCCGAATTTCCGTGTCAGTCTTCATTGAATACCTCCCTTACAAAATCAATAGGGTTTCTAATTTGGATAAACTGAATGTCATTGCTTCGCCTCAAGATTCCATCATCGGTAGTGACGAAGAAATCACATTTGGAGAAAATGGCACATGCGATGTGCAAACTATCCTTATTTTTTAATCCCAGTGAACCAACCCGTTCGGCCATATCCAGAATTTGCTCAGATTCATCCACATCAACACAGGCTTTGGATTTCCAAAGCCAAACAACCTCTCTTCGCTCTTGGAATGGGTTGGCACTGTTTTCAAAATCCATCACATACGACCAAGCCAATTCAAATTCACCCTGAGATATTTTCTCCTGAATGGCCAGTTTTGCTTCCGTTTCTAACCGGATTCTCAGCTGCCTTTGGCTGTCAAAGGGCCGATTTAAGGAGCAATTATCCAAATAAACGCGCATTTTTAAAATCCATCAAGATTCCTGGGTATTGGCAATCCTTCGCCATGTCATTCGATTCTATTAGGTATAATCCCTGGCAGCGAACTAAATTTTGAAGGATTTCATACAACAATTGTTAGATCGCAGAAGGATACAAATCTTCTTTCCAGCTATGACAACTGCCAGGGAAACTGCAAGGGGTGTACGTCTGGTGTACGCGCTAGTAGTGGGAGATTACGCTTGATTAGTGACAGACATGTATTGTAAGTTATTGGTAATGAGCTTACAGGAGAGCTCGAGCCCAACCTCTGGAGCCATTCGACTCGGCCCTTCGTTACACTCAGTGCCTCGCTCATGGCAGGCCATTAAACGTATAACATTTCCTACGCGCTCAAATACAAGGGCCGAGTCGAATGGTCCTGAGTAAGTGAAACGCATCGAAGGACAGACTTACGCCTTCGTTTCACTTCAGTCCTCGCTCATGGCAGGCCATTTTCGAACGACAGCAAATTTTCATACACCCGAACGCGGGCCGAGTCGAATGGTCCTGACCTGTCCTGAGCATGCCGAAGGAGTAAACGGAGTGCACCGAAGGGTCTTTTGATCCTGAGTAGGTAAATCGCATCGAAGGGTCTTGATCTTGAGTAAGCATAGCACACCGAAGGGTCTCTTGATCCTGAGTAAGTGAAGCGCATCGAAGGGTAGACTTACGCCTCCAGCTTCGCTTCAACCCTCGCTCATGGCAGGCCATTCTCGAACGATAGTTGATTTTCATACACCCGAGTAATTTTCAAATCATATGGAATTCTACGTCTACATGCTTAAGTTGCAGAATGGTCAGATCTACGCCGGTTCTACCGACGACCTACAAAGACGCTATCAGGAACACCTCAACAGCACCGGAAGTAAAACGACGAGGGATTCAAAACCAGTCGCCATCATTTATTCTGAACCCCATCCCGATCGCTCATCGGCAATTCGACGCGAACAACAACTCAAAAAATGGACCCGCGCCAAGAAACTCGCCTTGGCCGAAGGAAATCTCGATCAACTACACCGTCTTTCAAAACGAAAGTCATGAGTTTACCCACTTACAATTGCACAGGAGAATGGCCTGCCATGAGCGAGGATTCAGCAAAGCTGAGGCCCGAGTCGAATGGCAAAAAGGCAGTTCACATTTCGTGATGTGTTCACTTTTCTTGTCGCATTAATCTGGATGGGAAAACTCGACTCAATACCACAAAGCGCAATGGATTCATCGGGCTACCCTGCCCCAATTAATAGTTGATGAAGGAAGCACCCTGAAGTTGACTCACCCCTGTTTTAGTCTAAATTAGACCTAATAGACATATTGAAAAGATTTGAATCATGCAAACCGTCACCGCCAACGAGGCCAAACAGAATTTCGGTCAAGTTATTGACAAAGCCCTTCAGGGACCCGTCTCGATCACCAAACACGGGAGACCTTCTGTGGTCATTACATCTGACGCTGAATATAAAGAACTTATCGACCTCAAGCGGAAGCTGCTTCAGGCTGAGTTGCGCGAAGGGTTTGGTAGTCTCGACCGCGGAGAAGTCTCTCCTCGAACCGCTGAGCAAATAGCAGAGGATGTTCTCAAAAGACACCTCAACCAATAACCTCTTTTTGATCTGGTGAGATACGTTTTATCCCCACAAGCGGATGCCGATCTGGTCAGCATCTATGAATATACCATTACCACATGGGGAGTGGACCAGTTTCACCTATACCGGCAACAAATCGAATCAGCCATACAAGCCATCGTCGCGAATCCGTTGCTTCCACGAAGTAAGGAACGTAACGACCTCCTTACTGGAATCCGGCTTTTTCGGGTGGAGCATCATTATATTGCTTACAGGGTCAGAACCGACGTGGTTGAGATTGGTCGAGTTTTACATGAAAGCATGCATTTTGAAACGCAAGTTTCGGATGATGCTTTTCAATTTCAATGACACGATAAGCACATTGCTTGTTTAGAACAGAGCGGAAACAAAGGGATCGAGTATCCCCCCAACTGTCAGACTAACTGTCAGGTACCAGGAGAAGACGAGCTGGTTCGAGCTCGCGAAGAGTTGGCTTGAGGGACTTGAAGATATTGGTTATTTTGCCTCAAATAAGGCCGAAAAACCGGGGTAAAACAATCGAGTCCAACCTCTGGAGCCATTCGACTCGGCCCTTCGTTACACTCAGTGCCTCGCTCATGGCAGGCCATTCTCGAACGATAGTTGATTTTCATACATCCGAGCAAATTTCAAATCACATGGAATTCTACGTCTACATGCTTAGCTTGCATAATGGCCAGCTCTACGTCGGTTCTACCGAAGACCTACAAAGACGCTATCAGGAACACCTCAACGGCACCGGAAGTAAAACGACGAGGGATTCAAAACCAATCGCCATCATTTATTCTGAACCCCATACCGATCGCTCATCGGCAATTCGACGCGAACAACAACTCAAAAAATGGACCCGCGCCAAGAAACTCGCCTTGGCCGAAGGAATGCTGGATGAGTTACATCGGCTTTCCAAAAGAAAATCATGAACACTATTCGCAACCTCTCCGAAAAACGGCCTGCCACGAGCGAGAATTGAAGCGAAGCTGAATCTTGAGTCGAATGGCTGTCATGCAAGCCGGACTTGCAAAACGAAGGTTCACATTCCGTGATGTGTTCACCTTTCTTGTCGCATTAATCTGGATGGGAAAACTCGACTCAATTCCGCAAAGCGCAATGGATTTGCCGGCCGTCGACTTTCTGGCCCAAGTTGAGTGAGAAGTTAGGGTGATCATATCACGCCGGGGCGATGGTGCAAGATTCTTCCGGAGTGGAGGCCGTAGGCCGTAACGCAGGAAGAATCTTGGC
>Ga0255780_10000666_pt1 | contig 32649 bp, 34 predicted proteins | sample 071ome_32_FD_179978 | JGI IMG/M metagenome (GOLD analysis project Ga0255780, IMG submission 179978) | Coastal salt marsh microbial communities from the Groves Creek Marsh, Skidaway Island, Georgia - 071405AT metaG (version 2) | ecosystem: Environmental > Aquatic > Marine > Intertidal zone >... | reverse complement strand
AGGCGTCAGGGTACCATCGGCAGCCGCCAGACCTTCAATGGTGGTGATCTGCTGGCTGGAGAGATTGCCTACCGGAATCTGGCAGGAACGCACCGGGGCGCCATCGAGATGGACGGTGCACGCGCCGCATTGGGCGATACCACATCCATATTTGGTGCCTACCAGACCGAGCTCATCACGCAGCACCCAAAGCAGCGGAGTGGAGGGATCTATCTCACCAATATCCATCGTCTGACCATTGATATTTAGAGTTGCCATAACAATTCCCTTAATTTTTGAACTGATTACTGAATTTGCTTCGTCACCGAAAGGGTAAACTGCACCCACTTTGTACGAAATTTGTGGAAAATGTGATTCAAAATAAACCACAGAAACACAAGAATCAAGCAGTATTCTGAGCCGTCGGAGGATGGGTTTCAATCCCCCGGGCTGTCGTCCTGATTCAAGACTTTTTCGAGACTTTCCGGAGGCTTACACGCTCGGTACTGTGACAGTGCACCAGCACCCGGCAAGCGCCAATTGTGTTTCGTCAACCCTGCCATTGTAGCGCATCACAAGCCGGCTTTCCTGGCAGTATCAGGGCCCGGATTCAGGCAGCGGAATACCGGGGTGATGCCGCCCATCAAAATGCATTCATGAGCAAACTGGCGTGTTATCCTGCCCAGCATTCGGCCATGTTTTTGGCCCTGTTGGCAGCACCAGAGCCGGAAACCGCTACTGGTCAGGTAGCCAGTCAGGGTTGCCTGCTCAACATAAAGCCTATTATTTGATAGGTCTATAAGATGAGTAAGCACTCACATTTAGGGAAATGCATGAGGAAAACCATACCCCAACATGCGGATCGCCGGAGCCTGCACTAGATGGCTGGCTCCGTGTTTCGCACCCCGCTGCTTACGCCCTGCCTGCGCGGGCTCGCCAACGGCTGGTTGCGGCTTTCCGGATGGCGAGTGGAGGCTCCTGAGGTGCCGGCCCCGCCTTTTATCTTCATCGGCGCGCCTCACACCAGCAATTGGGATTTCCTGCTGCTCATGGTCGGTATTTTCCATCTGCGCCTGGACGTGCACTGGCTCGGCAAACACACCCTGTTTCCCCCGGGGCTTGGCTGGTTCATGCGCTGGCTGGGTGGCATTCCGGTCAGGCGGGACCGGGCCCACAACATGGTGGCGCGGCTGTCGGCCATGATGCAGGAATCTCCCGACACCATCCTATGCATTCCCCCGGAAGGCACCCGCAGCAGCGTCAAGGCATGGAAAACGGGTTTTTACCATATTGCCAAACAGGCCGGGGTGCCCATTCTGATGGCGGCCATTGATGCGGAGAACCGGCAACTGCGCTTGCTGGGTCAATTTCATCCCACCGGCGATGTGGCCAGGGACATCGCAGACCTCCAGGCCAGGTACAGCACCTTTCGCGGCTTGCGCCCTGAAAATGCCACACCAGTGGAATAGCAGGGGCTACGGCGTCAGCTTTTTCACTTCCGCGTGACGGAAACAGTCAGTGGTGTGGTCATTGACCATGCCGGTAGCCTGCATCATGGCATAGACGATGGTCGGGCCGACAAAGGTGAAGCCACGCTTTTTCAGGTCTTTCGACAACTTTTCGGCCAGGTCGGTTTTGGCCGGCACCTCCTGCAGGCTTTTTCGGCTGTTCTGAATCGGCGTGAAATCGACATAGCCCCAGAGATACCTGTTGAAAGTGCCAAACTCTTCCCTGACCCGAAGATAGGCCTGGGCATTTTTCACGGCCCCGTCGATCTTGAGGCGGTTGCGGATGATGCCGGCATCCTGCATCAGCCGGTCTGTTTTAGCCTTGTTGTATTTTGCGACCTTGTTGCAGTCGAAATTATCGAAAGCCTTGCGGAAAGCATCGCGCTTTTTCAGGATCGTGATCCAGCTGAGTCCTGCCTGCATGCCTTCGAGGATGAGAAACTCAAACAGTTTCTTGTCGTTGTGCAGGGGCACGCCCCATTCCTTGTCGTGATAGCGGTGGTACACCGGGTCATCACCGGCCCAGGCACAGCGTGTCTTGTTCATCATCGTTCTCCCGACCAGCCGGGTCATACCGGAATGCCGGTAACCGGCAGGCCGCTCAGGCGGGCTCAATACGGCGCAAATGCCGCAACACGGAAATCCAGGCGCCAGCCAAGCCAAGCGCTCCCGCCGCGACCAGTAACAGCAAGAGGTCGCTGACCGAGAGTCCCGACAGCGAAAACTCACTGTCATAGAGGGTCATCAGGCGGGCAAACGGGCCGGATAGCAGAAAGAATGCCACCAGGGCCACGACCGCCGCAATAAGCCCTCCCCCGACACCAAACCAGATGCCCGTATACAGGAAAGGTCGCGAAACATAACTGTCCGTGCCACCGACCAGTTTGACCACGACGATTTCATCGCGGCGGTTTTCGATCGCCAGACGTACGGTATTGCCAATAGCCAGCACGACGCCCAGGGCCAGCAACACGGCGAGGCCCACCGTCAGACGCTGGGCAATACCCACGATGGCATACAGGCGCTGCACCCATTCCAGGTCAACCTGCGCCTCGGCTACACCGGGGCGGTTTTCCAGGACCAGGGCCAGTTCACTCACGGATTCTGCATCGGTCAACTGCGGGCGCACCACCAGCACTGCCGGCAACGGGTTTTCGTCCAGGCCAGCCAGGGCATCTCCGAAACCGGACGCCGCCTGGAATTCCGCTAGGGCGTCCTCGGCCGAAATGACTGTCACCGCCGCGACATTCGGCAAATCGCGCAGCTCTGCCCTGAGTGCATCAAGGGTATTGGCTTCAATACCGTATTCCATGAACAGCGAGATATTGCCGGCATCTTCCAGGCTGGTACTGAGCTGACGGAAATTTTGCAGAAACAGCAGCAGGCACAATGGCAGGGCTATGGCAATACCTATGACCGACCAGGTCAGCAGGCTCGATGCCGGCTCGGCCAGCAAGCGGGTCAGGCTGTCGACGGCCACGGCCTGGTGCTGCTGAAACCAGGAATTGCCCGCGCTTTTGCCCCTGGGGGCAGTGATGGTGCGGGGCGGCTGCGCCGGTTTGCGGGTTGCTGACTTTCTAGCCATCCTATACCAGCCTGCCCTGATCGAGCTTCAGTACACGGTGCCGTTGCCGGTTGATCAGTTCCAGGTCGTGGGTGGCGATCAGCACCGTCGTGCCCACCTGACTGAACAGTTCAAACAGGTTCATGATTTCGGCCGACAACGCCGGGTCCAGGTTGCCAGTGGGTTCGTCAGCCAGCAGCAAACCAGGCTTGTTGACGACGGCGCGGGCAATGCCGACACGTTGCTGTTCGCCCCCGGACAGGGCAATCGGGTTGAGGTTTTCCTTGGCTAACAGGCCGACCTTGTCGAGCGCTGCCCGGACCCGCCGGCCGGCATCACGGCTGTTGTAGCCAGCCACCTGCAACGGCAGGGCGACATTCTCAAAGACATTGCGATCAAACAGCAGCTGGTGATCCTGAAACACCACGCCTACCTGGCGCCGGAAGAACGGAATCTGGCGACGTGACAGGCGGTTAAGGTTCTGGCTTTCGACAAACACCTGTCCGCCGCTGGCCTTTTCCATCAGCATGATCAGTTTGAGCAGGGTACTTTTGCCGGCACCAGAGTGGCCGGTCAGGAAGGCGAACTCACTGCTGGCCAGTTCAAAGCTGACATTCAGCAGTGCTTCATAGCCGCCCGGATAACGCTTGCTGACATTGTCGAACCGTATCATCGGGCAGTGGCGTTAAGCATTTCCCGAACTGAACAGGGCCGCGACAAATTCCCGGGCATTGAAAGGACGCAGGTCATCCACCTGCTCACCGATACCGATATAGCGGATCGGTAGGCCAAACTGGCGGGCAATGGCGAAAATCATGCCGCCCTTGGCGGTGCCATCAAGCTTGGTGAGGCTGACACCTGTAATGGTCACGGCGCGGTTGAAATGTTCCGCCTGGCTGATACCGTTCTGGCCGGTGCCGGCATCCAGCACCAGCATGACTTCCTGCGGCACATTCTCATCGAGCTTTTTCAGGACACGTATGACCTTCTGCAATTCCTGCATCAGGTTGTCCTTGTTATGCAGGCGCCCGGCCGTGTCGGCTATCAGGACATCGATTTGGCGGGCACGCGCGGATTCATAGGCATCATAGATGACCGATGCGCTGTCAGCGCCGGTATGCTGCGCGATCACAGGGACATTGTTGCGTTCACCCCAGGCCTGCAGCTGTTCAACTGCCGCGGCGCGGAAGGTATCGCCGGCGGCGAGCATGACACTCTTGTTTTCCGCCTGGAATTTGCGAGCCAGCTTGCCAATAGTCGTGGTTTTGCCAACACCGTTGACGCCCACCATCAGGATGACAAAAGGCTTGCCACTGTCAGCGTTGATTGCCAGGGGCTGCTCGGCGGGGGCTAGCAGGTTTTCGAGCTTTTCCTGCAGGGCCGTATACAGGGATTCAGGATCCTTGAGCTGGTTGCGTTTGAGACTGGCTGTCAGCTCATCAATGATCGCTGTGGTGGCATCAATACCGACATCGGCGACGAGGAGCTGGCTCTCCAATTCTTCCAGCAACTCGGCATCAATGACCTTTTTGCCGGCGACCAGCGCCGCCATGCCTTCACCAAAATTACTTCGGGTTTTCTGCAAACCGGAGCGGAGCCGGTCGAAAAGCGAGACCTTGGGGACGTCCTGGGCGGGCTCAGCAGACGGGTTTTCATCCCTGTCTTTATTTTTTTTACCGAATCCGAACATGGGGAAAATACAGCCTGCTTGGTACCACAAGTGAGGGACGCTATGCTATCAGCACTGCCCCTGCCATGCCACCTGAAATCTGGCACAATGCCCACAGATTCCGGGCGTTACAGCCCGTTTCAACCCCTGACAGGCAAGTGGCATGCAAGCCCTCATTACATGACTTCTCATTCCAGAAAAACACCAGGCCGGGCGCCGAGGAACCAGTTCCGCATCATTGGCGGAAACTGGCGCAGCAGGAAACTGACGTTTCCCGGTGACGTGCCTTCGCTGCGCCCAACCGCAGACCGGATTCGGGAAACCCTGTTCAACTGGCTGCAGTTCAAGGTCCCGGGTGCCCGCTGCCTGGACCTGTTTGCCGGCAGTGGTGCACTGGCGTTTGAGGCGCTGTCACGCGGCGCAGCGTCAGTTACCGCGGTAGACGCCTCCACGCAGGTGGCCGCGGCATTGCGGGACAACGCCAGTCTGCTTGAGTGCACTGACCTAGATATTGTCACGGCAAATGCCCGGGACTGGCTGGTCCGCCAGGAAGGGCAGGATGGCTATGACATCATATTCCTGGACCCGCCGTTCAGCCAGGATCTCCTTTCTTCCTGCCTGGAAAAGATTGTGGCTTACAAAGTGGCAAATCCCGGTTGTGTCATCTACATGGAATCTGGAAGCCCCATTGCCAATATCAGTCTCCCCATGTCTTGGGAATTGTCGCGCAATAAAAAAGCCGGACAGGTTTTTTATGGTGTATGCGAGGCCGTATTGCCCTAAAGTGACCGCCTTTTTTTCGAGACCAGGCAAGTCATGCCAGTTTCATAGCGGATTGATCACGACAACAGGATTGTCATCACAAGCTTTGCGCCGGAGGACGTGACCCTGCCTCTTTTCTTTCACGCGTTCTCCAATTACCAGCAGGAAATGAAACGCCTGCCGGATTTCCATCTCTACAACGAACTGGTGGATTTCAGACCGATCACAAGCATCAGCCTCACCGCATCGGAACTGAAAAAGTTCGGCAGCTTTACCCTGGAAGCGGACTCACGCGAGACCAAGACCTGACTCGCGCTCCTGGTCGATTCCAAGCCTGCCTTCACGCTCGCGAAAGTCTATGAAACCTTTCGCAACCTGGCGCCCAGATCGAAAAGGCAGGTCAAGGTGTTAGGGGCATAGATGATGCCACCGCCTGGCTGATTGCCGGCAACCCGGAAAACTGAACCGCCACCCTTCGCAGCGCCGCCGTTATTCGCGGTAAAACGTAAACTCGATTTCGATGCTTGCCTGCAAAGGCAAGGCACTGACACCAACCGAGGTGCGTGCCGGTGGCGGAACTTCGAGGCTGTTAAAAAGCGCTTCCCAGGCACTGTTGAATTCACCAAAGCGGCCAAAGTCAGTCGTGAATACCCGCGCCATGACAAGATGCTGCCAGTCCAGTGCAAACTCACCCATCAACAGTTGCAGGTTGTCGAGAATCTGGCGCGTTTCCGCGCCCACACCTCCCGGAACAAGTTCCCCGGTCTCATTATCGAGGGCGATCAGGCCGCTGAAATAAACATGGGGACCTGCCTGCACGGCCTGGCTGTATTTGAATTTGGGTGGCACCAGTCTGGCGGAGGTGAGTGGTTTGACCATGGCAAACTCCTGGTTATAAACGGGTGTCAGATCACGAGGTTGTAAAACACGATCAGCAACACCGCCGTGACACCGAATCGCATCATGATCAACCAGCCACTGAACCACAGGCTGTTGGCGAGTAAAGGGAGCTCATGTTCCAGGATGCTTCTGGGCACAAACCAGCCGATGAGTACAGCCGTCAGAATGCCGGTGACCGGCAGCATGATGTTGCTGGTCAGGTAATCAAAAATATCAAAGAAGGTTTTTTCCACCCCGACAAAACCCAGTGGGTAAAAGCCGGACAACTCATTGAGGGAAAGGACACAAAGAAAACCGATGACCCAGATCACCAGGCCACTGACCACGGCCGCTTTCCTGCGCGACCAGTTGTCCTTGCTCGCCAGCCAGGCCACCGGCACCTCAATGATGGAAATTGACGAGGTGATTGCCGCAAACGCCAGTAACACAAAAAACAGCGTGCCAAAAATAATGCCACCCGGCATGTTGCCGAAAGCCAGCGGTACGGTTTCAAACACCAGTCCCGGTCCACCGCCGGCATCGAGGCCGTACGCAAACACAATCGGGAAAATGGCCAGGCCAGCCAGCAGTGCCACCAGCGTGTCTGCTGACACAATCATGGCGGCCGAATCGGCGATGGCATCTTCCTTGCCCAGATAGGAGCCGTAAGCCATCAGGGTGGTTGCGCCAACACTGACCGAGAAAAACGCCTGGCCAAAAGCATCGATCATGACATCAGCATTGATGCGCGATAAATCCGGTGTAAACAGGTAATTCAGGGCCATGGCAAATTCACCGGCCACCGCCGCGTAACCCACCATGCCCAACAGTATCAGGAACAACAGCGGCATCATGTACTTGACGGCTTTTTCCAGGCCGCCGGAAATACCGTTGGCCGAAATATAGACGGTGATGCCCATGAAGAGGCTGTGGGCCAGGAACACACCGAACCAGTTGCTGTTGAAATCCCCGGCAATGGCCGATGCGGCTTCCGGCGTGATCTCCTGGAATTGCCCGAGCAGGTTGATAGCCGCGTAATAGATCGTTTCACCGCCAATCATGCTGTAAAACGACAGGATCAGGCTGGCGGTAAAGATGCCCATGTAGCCGATCACCACCCAGAACCTGCCGGCACCGGTATCGGCAATCAACTTCCTGAGGGCTTCGGTGGGACAATCCTGGCCACGACGCCCGATCAGGAATTCACCGATAACCAGGGGCAGTGCCAGCAGAAATACGGCGGCGATATAAATAAGGACAAAGGCGCCGCCACCATTTTCTCCGGTGGTATACGGGAAACGCCAGATATTGGCCAGGCCAACAGAAGATCCCACCGCTGCCAGGATGAAAAGCCATCGGGATGACCAGTGTTCGTGGATCTGCATGCAGGGCGATCTCACTGATGATTGAAGGGGGTTATGGGCGCAACAATACCAGATTGCCCTGCCCGGTACAGTAAAGTGTCCCAACGGGCCAGCATGAATATTCGCCGACGCATGATGTATAATCGCGGCCTTGAAAAATACACGGCCCTGCGCCTCGCATACGATGAAAACAGTCGTCTATCCCGGCACCTTCAACCCTGTCACCAATGGCCACACCGACCTGGTTGAACGCGCCTCCACTATCTTCGACAAGGTGATTGTCGCTGTCGGCACCAGCAAGCTGAAGGCCACCAGCGCCTCACTGGAACGACGCGTTGAAGTCACCCGTGCCGTGCTGGCCCACATCGACAATGTGGAGGTCATCGGTTTCGAGGGACTGCTGACCGACTTCGTGAAAGCCCAGAAAGCCAACCTGATCCTGCGCGGGCTGCGCACGGTGGCCGACTTCGAATACGAGTTCCAGCTGGTCGGCATGAATCGCATACTGGCCCCGGAAATTGAAACGGTATTCCTGGCGCCGGCGGAACAGTATTCCTACATCTCTTCCACGCTGGTGCGTGAAATTGCCGCGTACGGCGGCGATGTTTCCGAATTTGTATCACCGCTTGTGGTCGAGGCGATCAGGGAGTTTGTCTGATGGCGTTGATGATTACCGACGAATGCATCAACTGTGATGTGTGCGAGCCGGAATGCCCCAACGATGCCATCTCCATGGGACAGCTCATCTACGAGATTGACCCGGCCCGCTGCACGGAGTGTGTCGGGCATTTCGAAACATCGCAATGCGTGGAAGTGTGCCCGGTTGACTGCATTCCCCTGAATCCCGAACACCAGGAAAGTCACGAGCAACTGCTCGAGAAATATCACCGTCTCACTGGCAAGTAATCAAGCAGGCTTCGTTTTTACTCCGCGCATTCTCCTCGCACTTTACCCCGACCACCCCGGATTACCCCGGACTATTTATTTATAGCCAAACGACGGATCACAGTCGTAGGGATAGATATGCTCACCGGGCTCACGGCGCCAGGCCATGTAACGTGCTGCCATGCCCTCAAAGACGGCGGGATCCTCATACATCTGGATCAACCACAGGGTCGTACCATCGGCGCTGACCTTGAAACGTTCCGACATGTGGATGTCTTCACTGTGATTGAAGCCGTTGTTCATGAACGTGCCGGATTGCATGTGGGTGGTTTCCACCACCAGTTCATCGCCTTCCCAGTGACCGGTTGAATAGCCGTTCCTCGTATGCGGATGATCAGGACCGGGATGCTCACGCCCGTCCAGGAAAACGATGCGCACCATATCGAAGTATTCCATGCGGATGACAATCAGGTCCCTGCCCTGGTCGATTTCCATGGGAAACGGCGCCTGCATGTAGAATGCCGCAGTCGGTGCCTGGCAGCTGTATTCAGGGGAAAATTCGTAATCGAAATTGTAGTTGCGGATTTCTTCCAGCGCTGCCGCGGTGAGCTTGAGCCCACCGTAATCTCCCTCTGCCAGTTCGCCGCCACCGGCGTCATTCACAAATACCGCGTCATCCGGAATTTTCGCAAACAGCTCGGTGCCGGATGGCTCCTGTTCAAAACGCACAGTCCAGAAACCACCGATATCCGGTGCATCGGCAGCAAGTACTGGCATGGCCAGCATCAGGCTGGTCGACATTAATATACTAAGGCGCAGATTCTTCACTCGACTTTCCCCCGGGAATGATTTGGCTGATCAGTCCTGATCCAGATTCAGGCCACGCTGGGTCGCCAGTACGGTGCCGTCCGCAAAGGTCACGCTGCGGATGCGCATGTAAAACTCATCGGCACGGGCAGGCCAACCGGTCACAGTCACTTCCTGACCCGGCTTGATGGAATCCCTGTCCCAGCCGCGCCGACGCAGCAGGCTGGGCGAATTGGTTTCGGCACGCCAGGCTTCCTTTTCTCCGTTGGCGTTGGTGACGGTGAACTCGAGGACACCGTGCGGGTTGGCAAACCGGAAACGGTCGACGACGCCGGTCACCGTGACTTCCCCCTCGGGCACAAAATGCACGGCAAAGGAATGATGGGCAAGCACTGGCCGGCTGGCAAAAAGTCCGAACAGGACAGCAGCACACATGGTGCGGACGAGAATGAGTCCTTGCATAAATCCCCCGGGGGCAATTGTTCTTATTATGAGTCTTGAAAAAAGACTATCTCAGGGCCACTGTTTCAGCAAGCGGGTTCGGCAGTATCACCTCACACGGGCTATGCGGGTGAAACCTTATCCGGGGCTGGAGCCCCTCCCGCACGGGGCAGGTCTTTGTTTTCAAATGCGGTTGTAGCATATCGGCAAACGGCCTGCAGTTGCCCGGCCCAGCTGGTGCCCTTTTCGCCATTCCTGAAAGCGCTTTCGAGGCCGCCGGATGACGGCGCTTGGCGCCTTATCCGGCCTACAACAAACCCACCATCATCGCTGACACTGATGACAGTAAACCGTGGAACGCTGGCCGAGCCGGATTTCGCGGAGTGTGGTGCCGCAGGTCGTGCATGGCAGGTCCTTTCTGCCATAAACATGCAGCGATTGCTTGAAGTAGCCAGGCTCGCCATCACCGCCTGTGAAATCGCGCAGGGTCGTGCCGCCAACCTCGATGGCCCTGGCCAGGATGTCCTTGATCGCGGTGGTCAGCAATTCAAACCGGGCCGCCGAAATACTGCCGGCCTGTCGGGTTGGCCGAATGCCGGCGCGAAACAGGGCTTCGTTGGCGTAGATGTTGCCGACACCGACGACCACATGCGCATCCATGATGAAACTTTTCACCGGGGCCTTGCGCTTGCGCGACAAGCGAAACAGGTAGTCACGGCTGAACGCATCCGACAGCGGCTCTGGTCCCAGGGCACACAGCAGCGGATGCTCCATCACCGGGCCGGTAATCCAGTGCATGCTGCCGAATTTCCTCGGGTCCTTGTAGCGCATGACCTGCCCACCGCTGACACTGATATCGACATGATCATGTTTCGCGGCAGGAGTGCCCGCCGGCACCATGCGCAGACTGCCGGACATGCCCAGGTGAATCATGAGCGTGCCGGTGGAGGTAGCAATCAGCAGATACTTGGCTCGACGTTCGACCGCGTTGACGTGCTGGCCCACCAGCAACTGGTCGAGCCTGGTGGGTACCGGCCAGCGCAGCTGGCGTTCCCTGACGTCTACAGCGCTGATCTTGCGGTTGAGGATGTGGGGCGCGATGCCGCGACGCGTGGTTTCGACTTCAGGTAACTCTGGCATACATCGCTGGCTTCAAGTGATTTTGTCCTTCGGCCCGGTCCGGGCCCTGTTTCCCACGCTCGGTGCTTTTTCAGCGAAGCAGTTATAATGCGCGCTTCTTAAATGTTGCCGATCAAGGCGGTCTCGGAGCTTGGCATGATTCTCGGTGTGGATACGGGTGGTACATTCACCGATTTCGTCTTGCTGGTGCCTCCCCGCGAGGCTGGTGCGGCCGTTTCCCTGACCACCCACAAGGTGCTCTCGACCCCGGATTCGCCGGAGCGGGCCATTCTACAGGGCATCTCGGATTTGGGTCTAGCCGATGCCGTCGCCGCCGGTGTCGTGCGCATCATTCATGGCAGCACGGTGGCCACCAACGCTGCCCTCGAAGGCAAAGGGGTGTTGACTGCTTTTGTCACCAATACCGGGTTTCGCGATCTGCTCACCATTGCACGGCAGACCCGCCCCGCCCTGTACCAGCTGGAAACCGCGCCCATCACACCGCCGGTCCCGCGGGATTACTGCCTGGAGGTCAAAGGCCGCCTGGACAGCCAGGGCAACGAACTGGTGCCGCTCGATAAGGCTTCGCTTGCCAACCTGGTGCAGGCACTGGATGCCCTCAAACCCCGGGCGGTGGCCATCTCCCTGTTGTTCTCTTTCCTGGACCCCGCCCACGAGCAGGCGGTGGCAAGGACCCTGCAGGAGCACCTTGAAGGCTCCCCGTTCATCACCCTGTCCAGTGACGTCCTGCCGGAATACCGTGAATATGAACGCGGCATCGCCACCTGGCTCAATGCCTCGCTCGGACCTCTTGTAAGTGACTACTTGCTTCGGCTAAAGAACTCTACTTTACCAGCCCCTTTATCCATCATGCAGTCTTCCGGCGGTACCATCGATGCCGACCAGGCGGCCCGCAATGCCGTCAATCTGCTGCTTTCCGGCCCCGCCGGCGGCCTCGCCGCGGCGGCTTTTCTCAGTAAACTGACTGGCCAGCAACGGTTGATGACCTTCGATATGGGCGGCACCTCAACCGATGTCGCGGTCCTCGATGGTGCCATCGGCCTGACCACTGAGGGCCGGATTGGGAAATATCCGGTGGCCGTGCCCATGGTGGATATGCACACTATTGGTGCAGGCGGAGGCTCGATGGCCTCGATTGATGCCGGCAACCTGCTCCAGGTCGGTCCGGAATCCGCCGGGGCCAGGCCAGGGCCTGCCTGTTATGGGCAGGGTGGCACCCGGCCAACCGTGACTGATGCCAATCTGGTGCTGGGCCGCCTGCAGGCCAACGCTTTCCTGGGCGGCAACATGACCCTCGATGGGACAGCCGCCAGGGCGGCGCTGGGTCCGGTGGCGTCTGCCCTGGGCCTGACACTGGAAGAAGCGGCCGAAGGCATCATTCGGGTGGCCAACGAACACATGGCCCGGGCCCTTCGGGTCATTTCGGTCGCCCGCGGCCATGATCCCGCGCAATTTCGCCTGTGCTGTTTTGGGGGTGCCGGCGGCCTGCACATCTGTGCCCTGGCAGATGCCATGGGCATGACGAACGCCATGGTGCCGATTCATGGCGGGGTCCTGTCGGCCATGGGGATGTTCCTTGCCCCGGTGGAGCGCCAGTTATCACGGACATACCAGACCCTGTTCGAAGCCCTGGACATCACCGCGGTGGATGCCATTTTCCAGGAGCTGGAGACCGATGGACGTCGGCAGCTCGAAGCCGAGGGTGTCGCCAGACAGGCTATTACCACCCGTCACAGTGCCGATCTGCGGTATGCCGGTCAATCCGCCAGCCTGACCCTACCCTGGACAACGCCGCTGGACACGCAGGCCCGCTTTCATGACTTGCATGAGCAGCGCTACGGGCATCGCCTGCCGATGCCGGTCGAACTGGTCAATCTGCGCGTCAGCGTGCAGGAGAAGAAAGTCCCCCCGGTGTTTCCCGCCATCACCCGCACAGCGCCTGCGACACAGCCCGGCACGGCGGCGGTTCATGGCTTTGCCGAAGCGGTTCCGGTCATCGCCCGCGACACCCTGGCCGAAGGTGACACACTGCAGGGACCGGCCCTGATCGTGGAAACCAATGCCACCACCTGGCTGGCGCCAGACTGGCACGCAACCTGTGACAGGATCGGCAACCTGCTGTTGCAAAAGCACGCCTGAGTCGACCCGGCCAACGCAATTTTCAGGCACTCTCGCGGTCTGAATACTCACAGGTGCCACAGCCTGACGCCCGCAGCAGTGTTCAGTGCAGATTCAGCCTGGCAATGCCAGAATTTCAGCCTCAATAGCCTGGGGAAAATTTTCCTAAAACGGTTGACCTGATGGCAGTGAAGGCGGAGGATAGTTGGTCCAAAATCCGCTCCGGACCTGCACAATACGGGCGTTTGACCGGATATTAACCGGTCACTTCAACAGGCTTAACACGGCACTGGAAACATGGCCTGACAGCCGAAAGGATGACACCAGCATCGCCTGCATCAAGACAACCGGACAAGGGGCAGCAGCCCGGCTGGACACCGCAGTTAAACGGCAGGAAGGCAGGTAAGCAGGCAAGCCGGTAAGGAGAACAAGACAATGACGACAATGACCGCCAGCACACCAATCACGCCCGGGCGCCTGCGTATCGCCTGCAGCCGGATACTGCTGGGTGCTACCCTGGTAACCCTAGCAGCCTGCCAGAGTTCGTCCAGTTCCTCTTCCAGCAGTATGCCCAGCATGCCCAGCTCATCGAGCTCGTCATCCAGCAGCAGCTCACCGAGCATGCCGAGTCCGTCGAGCTCATCAAGTTCCAGCAGCAGTTCGAGCTCCAGCAGTTCAAGTAGCTCAAGTAGCTCAAGCAGTTCGAGCAGTAGCCGTTCATCTTCAAGCGCCTCATTTCCCAGCCCTGCCGGCAGAACAGCCAGCAACTCTACCAGCCAGTCCAGTCAGTCTTCGGAACAGCAAGGCAGTCAGAGCAGCAGCCAGGGTGGCATGGAATCCTCGCCCCAGGTGGCGGGTGGCCAGGATCAGGGCAGCAGTGGTGATACCGGTTTCGAACAGTCCGGCACGAGCGGCAGCACTGCCGGTTCCGTCGGCAACACCGGCATGGACAACAGTGCCGGCACAGGCTCGCAGAGTGGCAGCCAGTCCGGCGGTTTTGAAACGGCCGGTAGCGGTAGCAGCGGTTCCCAGAACAGCAGCTCGCAAAGCGGCGGCTTTGAGGGCTCACAGGCCGGCGGTGATGATCCCTTTGGCGATCTCTCCAGCGGCAATGGCCAGGTCATGACGGCGGCCGAGCGCCGTGCCGCACTGGATGCCCGCCTGGATGAAGGCTTTGCCGAATTTGACGGCATGATCCTGGGCGAACGTGAACGCGTGCAGGCCCAGGCCGATGAAGCCGGCAGCGGTGTCATGTCAGGCGGCGGCAGCGGCAGTGGTGAAGGCAACGGTCAGGCGCCCGGTCGCTCTGGCGGTCCGCTGGTCATTGCCTCCGGCCCACAGACCGCTGGCGGCGGCATTATCGTGCCCACGGCTGATGCCCGTCAGGGTGATTTTGACAATAGCCAAAACAATGAAGAACTGTATCCGGTCCCGCAAGACATCCCCAGCGGCAGCAACGACGACGTGGTTGCGCGGCAGTTGCGGGAAGCCGCCATGCGTGAGCCGGACCCAGAACTGCGGGAGAAACTCTGGGACGAGTACCGCGCCTATACCGGTATTGGTCAGTAACAGGCACAGTTCCCGTTAGCCTGCACGACAGCAGGCATGCCCGGGAAGCCCGGTTTAAAAAGCCGCCGGGCATACCCGATAGTAAGCAGTCAGACACGAAAAACAGGCACGCATTCATCGCAGGGGTACCGACACTGCGTATAAGAAAGTGCCGGAAAAGGAAGACAACGCGCTTCCAAAGGGAAAAGTCGGCAGGAAAATTGCGTTGTTTTAGACGTTTTACGGTTCGGCCGGTTGCCGGTGTGTGCCGCCGTGACTCCGGGCCCACGCCAGGATGCGATAAAGCAAACGGCTAACGTAAAAACACTTGTATTAAAGATCATGTTAAAGACTATGTTTACGACTATCTTTACGACCATGTTCAAGACCATGTTAACGACCGGGTTAAAGACCGGGTTAAAGACATTGTTTGCGGCATCCAGGTTTACCACCCATACGTTTTCGCTGCGCAGGCACAGGCTGTTGCAGGCACTCGTGGCTGTCCTGGTGCTGGTCGAGGCCACCGGCTGCGCCACGCAAAACGTAAAAAGCACCACCTTTACCCCGATCGTGACGGAAGAGGCGCCCGTCGTGGAGGAAGAACTGCTGGATATCGGTATCGGTATTTTCCAGCCAGGCCTGGATGACATTCCCCGCAACCGGGAAGAGCTGACCTTCTCCGATGTGCGCATGGCCGAAACCTATTTCACCTCGTACCAGCTCGCCCAGGCCCTGCAGAACAGCGGTAACTGGGGTGTAGTCCGTGTCGTGCCCGGCAAACTGGAAAGCTCGGATCTGGCCATCACCGGCACCATCCTGCAGTCCGATGGCGAAACCATGCGCCTGCAGGTGCATGTCGAGGATTCCACCGGCAAGACCTGGATCGACAAGGAATACGAGGAAGTCGTCAGCAAGTACAGCTACGACCCGCGCATGCGCCGCGCCGAAGATGCCTTCCAGGGCCTGTTCAACAAGATTGCCAACGACCTGCTGATTTACAAACAGCGCAATGTGTCCACCCAGGAAGCCATGAATATCCGCACGGTTTCCAAGCTCCAGTTTGCCCGCGATTTTGCGCCGCAGGTGTTCGATGACTACATCGAGGAAAACCGCAACGGCGTCCTGGAAGTAAAACGTCTGCCGGCCGAAAACGACCCGATCATGAGCCGGATCGAAAACATTCGTGAGCGCGACTACCTCTACGTGGACGCCCTCCAGGATTATTATTCGAACTTCGTGCGCTCGATGGAAACGCCCTACACCGAGTTCCGCCGCATGAGCTATGACGAAGTCATGAAAATGGATCGCCTGCAGGCTGATGCTCGTCGCAACATGATCATGGGTGTTGCCGCGATCATCGGCGGTATTGCCGCCACCCAGAGCAACAACGCTGCTGCCTACTATTCCTCACCGGTCATCATTGCCAGCGGTGGCTGGCTTATCAAGGATGCCTTTGACAAGGGTGACGAGCGCCAGATGCACATTGAGGCGCTGGCCGAGCTCGGCAATTCCCTGGAAATGGAAATCGCACCCCAGACCATCGAACTGGAAGAGCGCACTATTACCCTCAACGGTTCCGTGGAAGCCCAGTATGACCAGTGGCGTGAAATCCTGGCGGACATCTACGCCAGCGAAACCGGGGAGGCGCCCAGCTCGGATCTCTGACCTTGGAAAAGCCTGAGGCGATTTCACCCAGCACGAGCAGCAAGCCATGGCTGATTCAGATCACGACAAAATAACGCCCACCGACATTAATTTTGGCGGTAATGCCCCACCACCGGATGCCAGTGAACCTGCCGCCCCGGAACTGGGTGTGGCGGAAGTTCGCCGCAGTGATGAAGAGAAAAAGCGCCAGACCAGGGTGCTGACAGGCATCTTCTTCATCCTGCTGTTTCTGGTCAGCGGTGTTATTTTCATCCTGCCGAAATTCATCTCGCCACCGGATCCTGCGACCAGCCGCGTCGTGGTGGTGGCCCCGCAATCCGACACTGCCGTGCCGGCAAACCAGGTGTCCCCGTTTGAGGAAGCGCAGAAACTGCGGCAACGTGAAGCGGCGCAGAACGTCCTGGCCGAACTGCTCGACCTGCAGGAGTCCCTGGAAGGCCAGCAGGCCCTGACCTGGGCTGCAGAACAGTTCGACCGCGTGTTTGATCTGGCTGCGGAAGGTGATACCGCCTATCGCGAGCAGGACTTTGTCGCTGCCCGCGCCCTCTACCAGGAGGGACTGGAAATCCTGCAGACACTGGATGCCAGCCGCCCGGCCATTTTTGAGCAGTACATGGCCGCCGGACAACAGGCCATTCTCGATGGCGATCCCGAGCTGGCTGAATCCTCTTTCAATATTGCCGTCCTGATCAATCCGGACAGCGAGGAAGCCGTCACCGGTTATGACCGCTCGCAGATTCTCGCTGAAGTACTGGGCATCATTGCCGAGGGACAGGCCTTGCATGAGCAAAACCAGTTCGAGGAAGCGCGCGAGTTTTACCGCCAGGCCCTGAACCGCGACCCCGACCATGAAGGGGCTGCTGAACTGTTGGCCAAGGCCAATCAGGATATCCTCGATCGCGATTTTTCTGCGGCCATGTCACGCGGGTTTGCCGCGCTGGGCAATGACAATCCCCAGCAGGCGGAAACCGCGTTCCGTGAAGCCCTGGCGCTGAAACCGGCATCGCCGGAAGCCAGTGCCGCACTGGAGCAGACTATCGGCCAGATGACACTGAGTGCCATCAATATCCACCTGGATGCAGCACGCGAGTTTGTTGCCCAGGAACAGTGGCAGCAGGCACTGGCGGAATATGACGCCGCACTGGCGATTGACCCTAACCTGGTCACCGCCCGGGAAGACCGCAGCCAGGCCAATAGCCGTAACAATCTGGACAACTACCTGGAAACGGTGAACAACGACCCGTTTCGGCTGGCAGAGAATGCCGTCTATGAGCAGGCCGTGGGCATTTACAATGAAGCAGTAAAGATAGCCGGCAACTGGCCCCGCCTGGACGGACAGCTGGGCACCCTGCGCAATTTCCTCGAACGCGCTACCGAGCCGGTCACCGTAAGATTGCAGTCTGATGGCATCACCCGGGTGACGGTCTACCAGGTGGGTGAACTCGGGCAGTTCATGAACGAGACGCTCAGCCTGACACCGGGCACGTATGTCGCCGTCGGCGTGCGTGAAGGCTATCGGGATGTGCGTGAGGAATTTGTGGTCGGCTTTGATGGCCAATCGCCACTGGTAACCGTACAGTGCCAGGAAGAAATCCTGTAGCCGTGCTGCAGGATACAGGCAGGATCAGGCATGGCTGACGACAAACACATTTCACCAAACTCCGGCGCGAATGGCGGTTTTGACGATCCCATCGCCCCGATCGACTTTACGCCGGTCGATGCCTCCTATGGCAAAAAGAAATTCCGGCTCAGCCCTGTCAAGTTTGCCATTGCCGGTGTGCTGCTGGTGTTTGCCGCTGCTGCCGCTTTCGTGCTGTCAGCGCGATCTGTCTTTATTGATGTGACACCTGGCACTAGCCTTGTCGAGGTCAACAGCCCGCTGGCCCTGAAAGTCGGCCCCCGCTATCTCGTGCTTGAAGGCGGACTGCCCATTGTGGTCACGGCTGAGGGCTATTACGACCTGGACACCACTCTGGAGATCACCAGCCAGCAGGCCCAGACCTTCGTCATCGATATGCAGCCGCTGCCCGGCTTTCTCAAGGTATCCACCGAGGACGTTACCGGCGCCGCCGTGTTCATAGATGACGAGGAAGTGGGTGCCACGCCCACGACCGATTTTGAAGTGGCAGCCGGCACCCATACCATCGCCATCAATCTGCCGCGTTATGAGCCTTTCAACAGCACCCTGTTTATCGAAGGTCGCCAGACACGCCAGGGCCTGGATGTGGAACTGTTGCCCGCCTGGGCCGATGTCAGCTTTACTACCTCGCCTGCCGGTGCCATGGTCACCGTTGACGGTGAGGACCTGGGCATCACACCTCTGGTGGCGGAAATCCTGGAAGGCGAACACGAGATTCTGATCAAGCTGGCCGCACACAAGGCCGTTACCGACCGCATCAAGGTGCTGGCGAGACAGGACATGGTGCTGCCGCCAATCACCCTGGAACAGGCCGATGGCCTGGTGCTGCTGCAGTCCACACCAAGCGGCGCCAATGTCACAATGGACGGTACCTTCCAAGGCCAGACGCCGCTGGAAATCACCATTTCGCCCGGCACCTCACACCAGCTCACTTTCTTTCTGAACGGTTATGAAGCCACCAACCGTTCAATCACCACGCGCCCTGAAGAGGAAGCCTCCCTGCATGTCACCCTCGACCCCATCCTGAGTTCCGTGCAGATCAGTGCCGTGCCGGCGGATGCCGAGCTGTTCGTCAACGGCGAATTCAAGGGCAATGCCAACCAGACCATCGAACTGCTGGCTGCAACCCAGATCCTGGAGATCCGCCGCGAGGGCTACGTGCCTTTTGAAACCGAGTTCACCTCACGCCCCGGGCTGGCCCAAAAACTCGACGTCACACTGAAAACCCTGGAACAGCAGCGCATCGAGAACATCAAGCCGATGATCACCAATGCCGCCGGTCAGTCCATGAAGCTGCTTTATCCCGGCACCTTCCAGATGGGCGCTTCCCGCCGTGAACCCGGCAGGCAGGCCAACGAAGTACTGCGCAATGTTACCCTCACACGCCCCTATTACCTGTCGCTGATGGAAGCCACCAATGCCCAGTTTGCCCGCTTTGACAGCGAGCACTCTTCCGGCGTCGTGGAGGGCCGTACCCTAAGCAACAGCAATCAGCCGGTTGTGCGGGTCACCTGGGAACAGGCCGCCCGCTTCTGCAACTGGCTCAGCGAACAGGAGGGCCTGCCGCTGTTCTACACCGTCGAGGGTGACAGCGTGACCGGTTTCAACCCGGACAGTACCGGCTATCGCCTGCCCTCCGAAGCTGAATGGGCATGGGCGGCCCGTGTGGCCGGGGATCCGACCAGCCTGCTCAAGTTCCCCTGGGGTCCGGAACTGCCACCGCCGGCCAACCATGGCAACTATGCCGACATTTCTGCCGGCGTTTTCCTGGGCCGCATCCTGGCTGATTACAACGACGGCTACCTGGGCTCGGCCCCGGTGGGCTCCTTTGCGCCAAACAATAACGGTTTCTTTGACATGGGCGGCAATGTCGCCGAATGGGTGCATGACTACTACGGCTCCACCGGCCAGATCGGTGCGTCCACCGAAACTGATCCGCTGGGACCGACCATCGGCACCTATCATGTGATTCGCGGCTCCAGCTGGGCCCATGGCACCATTACGGAACTGCGCCTGTCTTTCCGCGATTACAACAACGAGCCGCGCGACGACGTCGGATTCCGCGTCGCCCGCTATCTCGAGTAAGCCATGCACAGACTGATTCGACTCGGGTTATTGCTCCAGGCCGTTATGATGGCGACCATGCTGTTTGCCGCTGAAAGTGAACGAACACTGGAGCTAGACTCCACGATTACTGACCAGGCCACTGCCGCCAGCGAGGAGCCGGACACCGTCCAGCCGCTGCCCGATATCGGCCTGATTGAAGAAGAACGCGTCGCCGAAGAGGACGACGAAAATTTTGTACCCAGCATCCGCATTACCGAGGACCTGCCCGTGGCATTTCCCGTGGATATCTGACGTACATCCCAGCAGCAAGGCGTGACTATGAAACAACAGGGAATTATTTCCGATTTTATCTACCAGGTGTTTGCCCTGATCATTGCCGTGATCGTGGTGCATGCCGTGTATGTGGCCGTGATTCGTCCCAACGCGGATGTCATCGTGCAGGAGCAGGCGGCCCTGCAGGCGGCTGATCCGGACTATGTGGCCGAACGTTCCCTATACGTGGTCATGCGGGATTTCGAACAGGAGACCTGTATCATCCTGATGCTCTGGGCCATGTCGATCATCGGCCTGAAGATCGTGCGCAACCGCCGCGAAAACCAGTTGTTGGACCGCCAGTTGCTAAAACTGTCCGAAGGCATGAGCATCCTGCCCGAAGATGCCCGCGACTATATTCGGCCGGTGCAGGCGCTGCCGGAAGACCAGCGCCAGTACCTGCTGCCGCGGGCGCTGATCGCCGCCCTGCAGCGTTTCGGGTCCACCCGCAGCATTCCCGATGTGGCAGCCGTCATCAAGGACATCTGCAACACTGAAGCCGAACGCCTGGAAAGCGAACTGACCATCGTGCGCTACATTGCCTGGGCGATTCCGTCCATCGGCTTCCTGGGCACAGTGCGAGGTATCGGTGAAGCCCTGAGCCAGGCGCACCGCGCCGTCAGCGGAGATATCGTCGGGGTCACCGTCAGTCTGGGTGTGGCGTTCAACTCCACGTTCATCGCCCTGGTGGTGAGCATCCTCATCATGTTCCTGCTGTACCAGCTGCAGTTGATGCAGGATCGCCTGGTGCTCGATACCCAGAACTACTGTGACACCAACCTCATTCGGCACCTGCAGGTACCGGAAAAGGATAACCACGAATGAGTGTGCACATCATTGAACTGAATGATCGCAATGTGCGCCTGCGCCGCCGCGATGACATTCTTGTCCAGAGCCCGGGCTTTGCCAACGTGGTCGACAAGCAGCCCATCTTCGGTGATGACGCGCGCCGCGTGGCGCGCCTGCACCCGCGCCAGACCTATACCCAGTTCTGGTCCCAGCTGAGCCTGGACCCGCTGATCAACAGCAACACCCACTTCCGCCACCAGGCCGACCTGGCTTTTGCCCACCTCAATGCCATTTCCGCGCAACACGCCCTGAAAGAGGAGGTGATCTTTGCTGTGCCCAGCAACTACAACCGTAACCAGCTGTCGATCCTGCTGGGCCTGGTGAAGTCCTGCCCGTTTGATGCCGTCGGTCTGGTCGACATGCCGGTGCTGATTGCCGGTAATGCCGGGACAAACGAGCTGACCGTCTACCTGGACATCCAGCTGCACCAGTCAGTACTCACCACCTTCAGCAACAGTGATGGCAAGGTGATGCGCGACAAGGTTGTACAGATTCCCGGTACCGGACTGCTGGCGCTGTATGATGCCTGGGCCAACATGGTCACTGATGAGTTCATCAAGCAAAGCCGCTTCGATCCCCAGCATAATGCTGAAACCGAGCAGTTCGTCCACAACCAGTTGGATGAATGGATTGGCAAGGTGCTGCGTGACAACGAAATCCTGATGGAAATCAACAACAAGGGCTCGGTCTACCAAGCTCGCGTCAACAGCGGTCACTTTGAACAGCGCACACGGCAGATTTTCGGCCGCATCAAAACCGAACTCGATACCCTGATGGGCTCTGACTACGCCCTCCACGTACCCAGGGCGCAGTCACAGTTGCCTGGCCTTGGCCTGTACCTGGGCAATATCCAGGGCATCGATGATGACCTGCTGCTGGATAACTGCCTGCAGCACCTGGACCACATCAAGGGCGATCCCGATGCCCTCAGTTTTATCACCAGCCTGCCCACTGTCGGCGCGGTGAAAAAGACTGTCTCTGCCGCTCCCCAGGCCGCCCATGCGGCTTCACATGTGCTGGTCGGCCACAAAGCCTACGCGATACCCGCTACCTTCCGCGTAGACAACGGCAGCATCGAGGCTGACAGCCGGGGGAGTCTGCGGGTATCGCACAATGGCTCGGGCGTTGCCTTGGACTACCCGGATACCGGGGCCATCAGTATCAACGGGGCGCCCATATCAGCAGATAGCGCCCTCAAGTCCGGCGATCTCATCAGCCTGACCGGGGCCAATCCCTCCCTGCAACTGATCCAGGTGGAATAAGGTTATCTGATGGCACAGAGCCGGGCAGCCAAGCGCGAATTCAACCCCATCAGCCTGTCGTTCCTGGACGTCATGTCCTGCGGCTTTGGTGCGGTCGTGTTGATCTTCCTGATTCTTGACCATTCCACCAGTGTCCGCACCGAAGTCATCAGTCCCGACCTGGCCGCCGAGATAGACCTGCTCACCGAGGAAATCGTGGATGGCGAAGAAGACCTCGTGCGTATCCGCAACACTCTCTCCGATGTCGATTTTGACATGGTCGAAGCCCAGGGCCTGGCCAGGTCCATTCAGCAGGAAATTGACGACTTCCTGGAAGAGCTGGCACAGATGGAGAACACCACGCTGGCTCGCCGGGAAAGTGTCGAGGAGCTGAAAGCCGATATCCAGTCGCTGGAAGAGGAGCTGGAGCGTCTGCAGGCCGCGCAGGATTCCTTCAGTGGCAACTTCATTCGCCCCTATGTCGGTGACGGTAACCGCCAGTACCTTACCGGGCTGATCCTGGGGGGCAGCCGCATCCTGGTGCTGGTGGACACTTCCGCCAGCATGCTCGACAACACCATCGTCAATATCATTCGCCGCCGTAACATGTCGGACGAGCGCAAGCTGGCCTCCGAAAAGTGGATCGGCGTGCGCAAGGTGGTCGACTGGCTGACCACACAGCTGCCGCCGCCCAGCCAGTACCAGATTTACACCTTTAATGAACAGGTGCAGCCGCTGATTCCCGGTACCATGGGCTCTTGGCTGGAAGTGGCTGACCAGGAAAAGCTTTCCCAGGCGGTCACCAACCTGGAAGCCACGATCCCGGTCAACGGCACCAATCTTGAAAAGGTCTTTGAAGCCGTGGCTGCGCTTGATCCGCTGCCCGACAATATCTACCTGATCACCGATGGCCTGCCGACGCTGGGCACCATGGACAGCGGCTTTTTCAGTCGCCGTGACAGCGATGGCAACCAGAACACCGTTTCCGGTAACGAGCGTGAAGCCCTGTTCAATACAGCCCTGGGAAAGTTACCCTCCGGGATTCCGGTCAACGTGGTGCTGGCGCCACTGGAAGGGGATCCGATGGCGGCATCCCTGTACTGGAAACTGGCCGTGGCCACCGGAGGCTCGTTTTTGAGTCCATCCAAGGACTGGCCCTAGAAGAGGCAAGACCCGTGTGGGCTGGCCTCAACACCAAGACAACTGTGAACTAACGTATGGCACGCCGACAGACAGAAACTTTCAACATCGCGTTCCTCGACATCATGTCGTGTGGCTTCGGCGCGATCATTCTGCTGTTGATGATTACCAAGTCATCGGCTCCGACGCCGCTGGAAGTCTCGGATACACCCCGGGAGGGCAGCGTCCTGGAACTCCAGCGCCAGCTGTTTGAAATCCGCGGTGAAACCAACATCCTCAATCGCGAACTCAATGCCAAGCATGAGCAGTTGTCCCAGTACGAAGATCGCATAGCGCGCCTGCGGCGGGAACTCAGCACACTGAACGGCCAGTTCAATGCCAGCAACCAGCAGTCCACCGTCAACGACATCATGGAAGGCCAGCTCGCCCTGGCCCGACAGCAACTGACCGATGAAATGCGGCGCCTGCAGGCCAACCTTGACCAGGAGCGCCTGGACGATTCGGTCGGGGGCGTTCCCGTGGACAGCGAGTACATCATTTTCCTGATCGACACCTCGGGCAGTATGTTCAACTACAGCTGGTCACGCATGCTGGAGGTCATGGTGGACACCCTCGACATCTATCCCGAAGTAAAGGGCATCCAGGTGATGAACGACATGGGTGAATACCTGTTTTCCAGCTTTCGCGGCGACTGGATTCCGGACACCCCGGCCCGCCGCCAGGCCATCCTGCAGCGGCTGCGCACCTGGAACCCGTTCAGTAATTCCAGCCCGGTCGAAGGCATTACCGCCGCTATCCGCACTTACTATGACCCGGGCAAGAAAATCAGCCTCTATGTCCTGGGCGACGAATTCCCGCCGGCCAGCGGATCAATCCGGGACGTGATTGAAACCGTAGACAGGATTAACGTGGCGGATGCCAGCGGCGACCGCCTGGTGCGCATTCACGGTATTGGCTTTCCGGTGTATTTTTCCCAGCCCGATCGCTACCAGAGCACCGGTGAACGCTTTGCTACCCTGATGCGGGAACTGGCCCGGAAAAACGGCGGCACTTTCGTCGGCCTGAATGATTTTTACTAAACCCGAGGTCGTTTGGACGGGTTATTGATGTAATTGGAAACTGGAGTACACTATGAAGCCCCCTTGCGGAAATGGCCGGATCTACGCTGTTTCCGGCCTGATCAGAGGGGAATCCCGGATACACATGAACAGCTCAACCATTCAACAGGTGAAGACCAACGCTTACCCCAACCGCACCCTGGACGCCTTCGCGCTGGCCAGGCATGCCTGTTTGCTTGGTGTGCTGGCCCTCTTGACCGCCTGCTCGGCCGCCACCATTGATATCGAAGGCACCTTCCCGGCGCCTCTGGTCCAGAAGCTTCCACTGACAGTGGGCGTTTACTATGATGAAGATTTCGTCAATCACTCCTACATCGAGATCAACGACAACACCGGGGACGACCAGTACATCATCAATTCCGGTGCCTCGCAGATCGAGCTGTTCAATACCATGTTGCCGGCCATTTTTGAGGAAGTCGTGCTGCTGGACAGCATCGACAGTGCCGGCAACTACACGAATCTGGACGCCGTATTCGTACCGTCCATCGAAGAATTCCAGGTGGGCCTGCCGCAGAAGACCCGCCTCAACGTTTATGAAATCTGGGTCAAATACAACATGCGCCTGGCCAAGGCCAATGGCGACTTCATCGCCGACTGGGTCATGACCGCGTACGGCAAGTCCCCGGAAGAAACCTTCCAGTCCGTGGATGCCGGGGTCAATGATGCCGCCAATGTCGCCCTGCGCGACCTGGTAGCCAGCTTTACCTTCGGGTTTAGCAATATTCCAGAGGTCAACGAATGGCTGCGCTCGGAAAATGCCCTGGGGCAGTAACGAACAAACATGTGACCAATATCAGTAACCGTATCGAATAACATTGAATAATCAGGAAAGGACGTCATTAAAAACGTCTCACAAAGTGAAATAGCGGCAGCACCGCAAGAGTCATCATCAAGATAACGCACAGCACGTAATGGTAGAAAAGGTAGTCACCAAAACTGTTTGGACACTTCTTTTGATTGCAGAGTCATCGCCATGAGTACACGTACCTCATTGAAGCACCTTATCCGCCTCGTCATCGCCCTGTCGGCGGTTGTGATAATGACCGGCTGTACCACTACGGAAATTGACGAATTCAGGCAAAGCGCCACCACCATTGCTGATCATGAAAGCATCGTGATCCTAGGCCGCCGCCAGAACAACAACTACGAGACCGAAGAGAGTTTTGTCGACTGTGTCGCCAATGTGGTGTCCAGCGGGTCTAACGGCATCAACGTGGTTAATGAAAAAGAATTTCTGGATGCCATGTTCCCCTTCTTCGAACCGCGGACTGCACCGATGCGGACCGGCCACCTTGAGCAGCTGATGGCCGTCGATATCGCGGCCCAGCGCATGGAAGAGTTCGGCATTGAATACATCGTGTGGCTGGACGGCATTACCCAGCGTTCTGACCAGTCCGGTTCCATTTCCTGCACGATCGGTCCGGGCGGCGGTGGCTGCTTTGGCTTTGGTACCTGGTCAGATGACTCCAACTTTGAAGCTGAAATCTGGGACATGGACACCCTGAGCACGGTTGGCTCCATCAGCACTGAAGCCAATGGCCAGTCCTACATGCCAGCGGTCGTTGTGCCGATTCCCCTGATTGCCCGCGTGGAAGCCAACGCCTGCAGCGGCCTGGGCAACCAGCTCAAGCAATTCATCAACGGCACCTGAGAGCACGACCCAGGCGTGACGGTTAATACCTGATTAAGCTGAGTCCCTTTAGGATGTTGTTATGGTAATCATGGAAACCCTGCGTAAAACCTTCTCTGGTTCTCTGGCACTGCGCTGCGGCGCACTGGCCCTGTGCGTCCCCCTGATCCTGACCGCCTGCGCCAGCAACCCCACTGGTGGCGCCAATTTCGTACTGATGTCCGAAAACAGCGAAATCGAGAAGGGCAGGGAATTGCATGAGGAAATGCTCAAGCAGAATCCGATCTACTCTGATCCGGAGCTGCAGGCCTACCTGGAGCGTATCGGCCAGAAAATGGTGGCGGTCTCACACCGTCCAGAACTGGACTATGTCTTTACCATTATCGACAGCCCCGACATCAATGCGTTTGCCCTGCCCGGCGGTTTCGTCTACGTCAACCGCGGCCTGCTCACCTACCTGAATTCCGAAGCCCAGCTGGCAGCCGTGCTCGGCCACGAGATCGGCCATATCACGGCGCGTCATGCCGTGCGCCAGCAGACAGCGGCACGTTCAGCCAACGCGGCGTCGATCGCCCTGATTTTTGCTACCGGTGTCGACCTGCGTGAAACTACCAACCTCATCAGCGGCGCGCTGATCAGCGGTTATGGCCGTGACATGGAGCTGGAGGCCGACAGCCTGGGCGCCGAGTACCTGTTCAATGCCGGGTACGATCCCAATGCCATGGTGGAGGTCATCGAGGTTCTCAAGAACCATGAAGACTTCATGAAGCGCACCTCCAACCGTACCGCGGTGGCTTATCACGGCCTGTTTGCCTCGCACCCGCGCAACGACACCCGTCTGCAGGAAGTGGTCGGCAAGGCCGGCACCCTGTCCAGCGAGAACAGGACTACTGTCGATCCTGCGGTATTCCGTTCACAAATGACCGGACTGATTGTCGGTCCGAGCCCGCAGAATGCGACCGGTGGTGAGCAGCGCAACCGCTACTACCAGAACCTGTTCAACTACACCCTGATTTTTCCCGATGGCTGGGCCAAGGAGGAAACCACCACCACGGTGGTCGGTACCAGCATCGATGAGCAAAGCATGCTGAAGGTGGAAGCCCAGCGCCTGCAGAATGCCAAGGACCCGCGCCTGTTTATTCGCGAAAACCTGGGTATCGAGAATCTGGAACAGTCCGAACCGCTGTCCCAGTTCGGCCTGTCCGGCTTTACCGGCATCAATCCGGATACCAGCGAACGCGTGGCTGTCATTTACTATGGCCCGCGGGCGTTCATCATGACGGCCAAGGCCGGTGAAGGTTTCAGCGACCAGCAGTTGCTGGAATCCATTCGCAGCTTCCGCCCTATCCAGCGCAACGAAACCCTGTTCGCCAACCCGGTACAGCTGACGTATATCCAGGCTGACGGCAACATCAAGTATGCCGATCTGGCACGCCAGACCCGTCTGACTGAAAACCAGGAAGACATGCTGCGTTTGCTCAATGGCGACTATCCCTTTGGCGAGCCCAAAGTGGGCCAGTGGGTCAAGATCGCGAACTAGGCGTTCGCGGTAACACTGGTGTCGGCATGGCAAGGGAAGTGACCCGATTTCCCACCATGCAGCGCCTGAAGCGGCTTCGAACGCACGGCCATTCTCCATCTTAAAATCTTAATTCTGGTGATAACCCGTGGTAACTTTACCGGGTTAACAGGAACAGCATTACACGATGTCGAAAAGCCTGCACGAATGCCCGTATTGCCATGAGAAAAAGATCACGAGTTACCAGAAGGTATTCTCGGTATCCTTTTCACCCGTGGTGTGTCCCGAATGCAAACAGCAGAGCAGTGTCCCGATTGTCCAGGGACTCATGACGCTCACGGCCTGGATGATCCTGACCTGGATCTTCATCGGCCTGGCCATCATGGCAGGGATGTCTTTTTTCCTGCTCGGCACCATCCCTGCTTTCATCGTCTGTGTTGACCGCTATCTGGTCAACGGCCCACTCGTCATCCGGGAAGTCCAATGACCGCATCACCCCAGAAACTCATCGTCGGCATCAGCGGCGCATCAGGTATTGTCTATGGCATTGAAGCACTCAAGGCCCTGGGATGCCTGGGCATCGAAACCCATCTCGTGGTCACCCAGTCAGCCAAGGTGACCCTGAGCCAGGAAACCGCCATGAAATATGCCGAGCTGACGCAACTGGCCGATTACCACTACCCCAATGGTGACATTGGAGCTGCGATTGCCAGCGGCAGCTTCCAGACCCTGGGTATGCTGATAGCCCCCTGCTCGATTCGTACGTTGTCCGAGATTGCCACCGGTGTGACGTCATCCCTGTTAAGTCGGGCGGCGGATGTGGTTCTGAAGGAGCGGCGTCGCCTGGTACTGATGGTACGGGAAACCCCGTTACACGCCGGGCACCTGGAAAGCATGCTGAAAGTGACCAACATGGGGGCCATCGTGAACCCGCCCGTGCCGGCATTCTACACAGCACCACAAAGCCTTGACGACATGGTGCGTCAGAGCGTGGGACGTGTGCTGGATTTATTTGGTCTGGAAAGCGGCATGGTCAGCCGCTGGGAAGGGAATCAGCCCAGGCAGCAGGACGAATAACCTGGACTGCCTGGTGGCTGCAAAACGAAGGCCTTACTTGATTTTGGCTTCGTTGTAGATCACGTGCTTGCGGACAACCGGATCGAACTTCTTGATTGCCATCTTGTCCGGCATGTTGCGCTTGTTCTTGTCGGTAGTATAGAAGTGCCCTGTGCCTGCACTTGAAACCAGTCTGATTTTATCTCTCATTGCTTTTACCTCTCCTCGTCCGCCTGTGTGTCAGTCGGTTCTGGAAATTATACCTTTACGCCGCGTGCGCGGATGTCTGCCAGTACCTGGTCAATGCCACGCTTGTCGATAATGCGCATGCCTTTGCTGGTCAGACGCAGTTTCACAAAACGGTTTTCGGATTCAACCCAGAACCTGTGTGTGTGCAGGTTCGGGCAAAAGCGACGCCGTGTTTTGTTGTTGGCGTGGGATACATTGTTGCCAGTAACGGGTTTCTTGCCGGTAACCATGCATACTCTGGACATTGTATTGCCTCGTTTTTTAAGTGATTTTCGGCCTTTTCCGGATCCTGTCATGGATATCCCTGGCCAAGAATCAGAATTCTCTGGGAAAAAAGAGCGCGTATTTAAGCAAAACAGCCTGGAAAATACAAGGTGGACGTAAACGCAGGCGCCGCAGGCGGCATGGGGCCAAAAGCCCCATGCCACGGGACAGAATCTGGTCTCAATGCCTCCTGTCGAGGCTACAACAGCCCGTTTCGCCATCGCTGCGCTTCAGAATCGCTGCAGCCCTAATATTCTGTCCCTGTATCTCCCAGCCTGTGCCGACCTGCGACTCTCCCGGCTTTACATCAACCCCTGCTCCGCCAGCGATTGTACCTCGGCTTCACCCACGATCAGGTGGTCCAGCGTGCGGATATCCACTTCCTCCAGCAACCGCTTCAGGCGCCGGGTGATGCTGATATCGGCCTGGCTGGGCTCACAGACCCCGGACGGGTGGTTATGGGCCAGGATCAGGGCCGCCGCGTTATGAAACAGGGCCCGTCTGACCACTTCTCGGGGATGTACGGTGGCCCCGTCAATGGTGCCCAGAAACAGCTCTTCCTCGGCGATCAGGCGGTGCCGGTTGTCCAGGAACAGCACCATGAATACCTCGCGGGTCCGGTCGGCCAGCCGTGACTGAATGAAACGCCGGGTAACCCCGGAGTTCGCAAAGGCATCCACCCGTACCAGTTTCTCCTGCAGGCTGCGCTGGGCCAGTTCCCGGACCGCCTGTAATTGCGCGTATTGGGTGACGCCCAGTCCGGGCCGGGCACAAAACCGGCTTTGGGAGGCACCCAGAGTACCGCGCAGGCCGCCAAATTCCCGCAGCATGGCCCGGGCCAGGTCCACCGCTGTGACCTGGCGGGTGCCCGTACGCAGAAACAGGGCCAGCAATTCCGCATCTGACAGGCTGGCAGCCCCCTTGAGCAGCAGTTTTTCCCGGGGGCGCTCATTTACCGGCCAGTCTGATATGGCCATAGGGCCTCCTTGTGCCACGCGCTCACATGCCTACGAATAGCGCTAAGTCATTGAGATTACATTGAATTTAAGTGGTCTTGCTGGTACGCTTCGCGGGCTCTGGCGCTGACCCGACCCCGGCTTTTCAGGGGGTAAACACCGCGCAGGTGACAACACCCGGCGGCACCCCGGTTAAGGGTAGTCCAGCTTTCATTTTCTGCACGGGATACACGTTTCATGCTGAGCCTGACCAACAAGCAGGTAATCCTCGGGATCACCGGGGGCATTGCCGCCTACAAGGCGGCGGAGCTGTGTCGCGTGCTGACTCGTGCCGGTGCCGAAGTCCGCGTGGTGATGACACCCTCAGCTGCCGAATTCATCACACCACTGACCTTCCAGGCCCTGTCAGGCAACCGCGTGCACACCGATCTGCTGGACGAAGACGCTGAAGCCGCCATGGGCCATATCGAGCTGGCACGCTGGGCCGACCTGATCCTGATAGCGCCGGCCAGTGCCAATTTCATTGCCCGGCTTAGCCAGGGCCGCGCCGACGACCTGCTGTCGACCCTGTGCCTGGCCACGACCGCGAAAATTGCCCTGGCCCCGGCCATGAACCAAGCCATGTGGAGCAACACCCAGACCCAGAACAACCTGAAGCAGCTGCATGATAAGGGCCTGCATATCCTCGGGCCGGCTGCCGGGGAACAGGCATGCGGCGATGTCGGCCTCGGCCGCATGCTGGAGCCCAATGACATTGCTGACGCCGCTGCCCGGTTGTTTGATACCGGCGTACTGGCGGGCGTGAATGTCACCATCACAGCCGGACCCACCCGCGAAGCCATCGACCCCGTGCGCTATATCAGCAACCACAGCTCCGGCAAGATGGGTTTTGCCCTAGCCCAGGCGGCCATGGAAGCCGGCGCAAAGGTGATACTGATTTCCGGCCCGGTTTCCCTTGAGCCACCGCCTCGGGTCAAACTGGTCAATGTCGAAAGCGCCCGGCAGATGCTGGATGCCTGCCAGGTCGTGCCAGGTGACATTTTTATCAGCGTGGCCGCCGTGGCCGATTACCGCCCGGAACAGACTGCTACGGAGAAGATCAAGAAAGACGGCAAGACGATGACCCTGACCCTGGTGAAGAATCCCGACATTCTTGCCCTGATTTCACTGGCGCAACGACGCCCTTTCTGTGTCGGCTTTGCCGCCGAAACGGAAAACCTGGAAGCCTATGCCAGGAAAAAACTCGAGGCGAAAAAGCTCGACCTGATCTTTGCCAACAATGCCGTCAAAACCTTCAACAGCGAATCCGCCATGGCCACCGCGTACTGGCCAGGCGGCGAGCAGGACTTCTCCCTGAGCAGTAAATCCGTACTGACCCGGGAAATGGTTGCCCTGATCGCACAACGCTATAAAGCCGCTGTGGCTCCCCGGTAATTCCCCAGCCACGACGTGACGGTTTCCATTCCTGACAATATCTTTCGCGCGTATGACATCCGGGGCATGGTCAATGACGGTCTCGATGAGCGCATCATTGAGCTCATCGGCAAGGCCGTTGGCAGCGAAGCCATAGCGCTGGGCGAAACTTCCCTGGTTGTCGGGGCTGATGCCCGCCTCTCAAGCCCGGCATTTGCCCTGGCCATAGCGCGCGGCATCCTGTCTACCGGCTGCGATGTCGAGAATATCGGTACCGTCCCGACACCGGTGCTGTACTTTGCCACCCATGTCTGCCGCTCGAATTCCGGTGTGATGATCACCGGCAGCCACAATCCCAGAAACTACAATGGGGTGAAAATTGTCCTGCAAAACAAGTGTCTGGCCGCCGACCAGATCACGCGCCTGAAAGAACGCATCCAGCGCGAGGACTTCAGTGCAGGATCCGGCTCATTGACAGATATTGATGTGCAACCGGCCTACCTGAAACGCATCTGCAGTGACATTCACCTCAGCCGCCCCTACAAGGTGGTCATCGACTGCGGCAATGGCGTGGCGGCGAATTCGGCCCCCATGCTGTTTTCTGCCCTCGGCTGCCAGGTCGTGGGCCTGTACTGCGAGGTGGACGGCAATTTTCCCAATCATCATCCGGACCCGACCCATGCGGAAAACCTCAGCGATCTGATCGCCACCGTCACTGCGGAACACGCCGACCTGGGCATTGCCTTTGATGGTGATGGCGACCGTGTCGGCCTGGTCAGCCCATCCGGCCGCATCATTGATGCAGACAGCATACTGCTGGCCTTTACCGCGGACATACTGCCGGAAAACCCCGGAGCGCCCGTTGTC
>Ga0255780_10000658_pt1 | contig 32893 bp, 30 predicted proteins | sample 071ome_32_FD_179978 | JGI IMG/M metagenome (GOLD analysis project Ga0255780, IMG submission 179978) | Coastal salt marsh microbial communities from the Groves Creek Marsh, Skidaway Island, Georgia - 071405AT metaG (version 2) | ecosystem: Environmental > Aquatic > Marine > Intertidal zone >... | reverse complement strand
AAAGTACAAGCTGCATCTGCCCGTAAGAATGGTGGCGACGCGTGAGTTCTCAAGCGAGTGGGTGGAGTTCACCCTATATGGCCCTACTTGTGATTCGCTGGATATTTTTCCACGCAAGATCGCGTTGCCGTCTGACATCAAAGAGGGCGACTGGATTGAGTTTGACCGAATCGGTGCCTACGGGGCGGCGTGTCGTACGCACTTCAATGGATTCTTCGCCGACACCTACGTGGCGGTAGAAAACAATTTCGGCGAATAGCGGCTATTTGCCTGACTGCGGAGTCCCGCCTTTAGTTGTAACCCCTGGAGCGGTAGAATTTACGTATTCCTTTTAGCGTGTTGCGGCTTCGCGACATTGTTTTTACCCAACTGAGATCACGCTATGAACCATGTCATTCGCGTTCACGAACCCGGCGGCCCTGAGGTCATGAAATGGGAAGGCCAAGAGGTCGGCACCCCAGGCGCTGGCGAGATTCTTCTCCGCCAAACCGCGGTGGGGCTTAACTTTATTGATGTGTACTTCCGTACGGGCGTTTACCCAGCGCCGGGCCTGCCGTTTACGCCGGGCCTTGAAGGCGCAGGTGTTGTGGAGGCGGTGGGCGAGGGCGTTACGGATCTCGCGCCTGGAGATCGCGTGGGATACGCCGCCCAGCCGATGGGCGCGTATGCCCAGTCCCGACTGATGCCGGCGCAGCGCGTGGTCAAACTGCCGGACGGTATTGAGGACCGGGTCGCTGCGGCCATGATGCTTAAAGGCATGACCGTTCAGTATCTTCTCCGCAGCACCGTGGCCTTAAACGCCGGGGATACCATTCTCTTTCATGCAGCCGCGGGAGGCGTCGGACTGATTGCCTGTCAGTGGGCCAAGCATTTGGGGGTCACCATTATCGGCACCGTGGGCTCAGAAGAAAAAGCCGAGCTGGCCAAGGCGCATGGCTGCACCCACACCATTCTCTATAACGAAGAAAGCTTTGTGGACCGCGTTAAGGAATTAACCGACGGCAAGGGCGTGGATGCGGTTTACGATTCAGTGGGCAAGCAGACGTTTGACGGCAGCATGGACTGTCTTCGTCGGCGCGGCACCTTAGTCCTCTTCGGTCAGAGCTCCGGCAAGGTCGCGCCGTTTGATCCTGCGAGTCTCTCAGGAAAAGGATCGATCTATCTCACGCGACCCACGCTGTTTCACTACACGGATGCAAGAGAAGATCTGGTGCATTGTTCATCGGAGCTTTTTGATGTCTTGCTTAAGGGCGCGGTGAAAGCCGATATCAACCAGGAATACCCTCTGCAAGAGGCAGCTCGGGCGCATCAGGATCTTGAGGGTCGTCGCACAACGGGCGCGAGCGTTCTGCTGCCGTAGTGCTTATTTGAAACGATCCTCATGAATCTTCAGGAAGCCACACAGCAGGTCACCCAAGGGCGCGATCTCACCGCTGCCGAAATCGGGGATGTGATGCGTCTGATCATGGGTGGCGAGGCCACACCGGCGCAGATTGGTGCCATTCTTACGGCACTGCATATGAAAGGCGAGACGGTTGAGGAGTTGACCGGCGCGGCGATCGTGATGCGTGAGTTTGCGGCCAAGGTGAGTGTCAAAGCCGATCGCGTCGCGGATTCGGTCGGGACGGGCGGTGACGGCGCGAGTCTTTTTAATGTGTCGACCACCGCCGCGCTGGTGGCCTGTGCGGCCGGAGCGGTAATGGCAAAGCACGGGAATCGCGCCGCGACGGGTAAATCTGGCAGTGCCGATCTTCTCGAGGCGGCTGGGGTAAATATCACGCTCACGCCCGAGCAGGTTGCCGAGACCATAGATGCAGTCGGCGTAGGCTTTATGTTCGCGCCTACCCATCATGGCGCGACCCGGCATGCGGTTGGACCCCGGCGTGAAATCGGCGTTCGTACTATCTTTAATCTGTTGGGACCGCTTACTAATCCGGCCGGCGCACGCTGGCAGCTGGTTGGGGTTTTTGATCAGAGCTGGGTGCGGCCATTGGCGGAAGCCTTTAAGAATCTCGGCAGTGAACATACGGTAGTCGTATGCTCGGACGATGGCTTGGATGAAATAAGTCTGGCGGCAGAGACGCAAGTCTCGGAGCTACAGAACGGCAATGTGACTGAGTATCGAATCTCCCCGGAGCAGTTCGGCATCAAGCGTCAGTCGCTTGATGCTCTGGTGGTCAAAGACGCCGCCGAGAGTCTTGCGATGATTCAATCGGTTCTGGCAGGGGACAGCGGCGCAGCGAGTGATATGGTTGCATTGAATGCGGGCGCTACGATTTATGCCGCAGATCTTGCACAATCTCTGGAAGCCGGCGTAACGCGGGCGCAAGAGATCATCGCAAGCGGGCAGGCGGCCAAAAAGCTTGAAGAGTTGGCGGCTTATACGCAGCGCTTTCCAAAAGCGGAGTAGGTAAGGGATTAGGCAAGGGGTTAGACAATAAAGAATGCAGACGATATTTGTGCAGGTGAAGTGTGAGCTAGGGCAGGCGTATGAGGTAGCAAAAGCGCTTGTGGATCTTGATGGGGTGTCTGAGGTGTACTCTGTATCAGGGCCTTACGATCTTCTGGCGAAATGCTACGTGGCAGACGAGAAAGACGCGGGCCACTTTGTGAATAAACGGATTCAAACGCTGGCAGGAATTCGCGATACCCAAACGATCATCGCGTTTAATGCGTTTAGTTAATCGAGCGCCCTTCGGATACAAAAAAGGCCGGCATTGCCGGCCTTTTTGATATCTGCAGTCCCAGTTACTGGGACTGCGCCACCATGTGATCGACAGCTGCTTTTACTTCGTCATCTGACAATGCCGCGTTACCGCCCTTGGCAGGCATTACCCCGGCCTTGCCTTGAAACCCACCGATGGCGTGCGTATAGAGCGTATCCGCACCCTGTGCGATACGGTCTGCCCAAGCGGCCTTGTCACCAGTTCGAGGAGCACCTGCAATACCCGCAGCATGACAGGCCATGCAGGCGCCCTGGTATACCTGCGCACCGTCGATTGAGGCGGCGGCGACTTGAACAGGCTGAGCCGCCGGAGCGCTGACGGTACCGACATTCATCTGACCCACCGGAGCCAACGTGTTGGTAGACCCCGTGGCGGCCAATGCGTTTCGCTCGTCTTGAACGCGCTGAGTAATAGTGCCCGCGTTGACAATCCCCATTGCGATGAGGAATAACGTCAGGATAACGCCGAGAATAAGAAAGATTGTGAAGCTTTTGATGAACTGCTGGTCACTCATACTGCTTGCCATGCAAGGGGTCCTCCGTGAACCATTCGATGATCAGTGGATTTCAAATTTGAAGCCAGAGATTATACTGAAATCTTGCCTTTTCCGGGCTAGAAAGCCACCTTCACTGGCCCCTGAGGGCGCGCTTTATGCCCGCTAAGAAAAGGCTGGTGATCGCCGCGGGGCGACCTTTGGCGCAGGTGCCTCGGGCGCTTGCTAGTTTGCATGCAGCGCACTCGGTAGGTGAAGAGCTGTTGGTAAAACTTTCGCCGAAACCCAGTAGCAGGTGGGGTAGAGAGCGAGCGGAGGACCTACTCATTGGCGCCGGATTTGAGGTCCAAAGCTCGTTTCTCTTTAGGGGGCAGAGTGCTTTTGCAAAGGTGGTTCGTATTGAAAGCCTGCCGGATGCCGTTGGCCGAGGGTTGAAGACGCTTATTGTTGGGCTCAACCCCAGTCCGTATTCGGCGAGCAGCGCAATTCCTTATGGGCGCCCCGGGAATCGGTTCTGGCCTGCGGCGCTTGGGGCAGGGCTGGTTAGCAAAGATCGGGATCCCTGGCATGCTCTGTCCCAGCATGGCGTCGGCTTTACTGATCTTGTAAGGCGCACCACGCGTCGAGCGGATGAGGTATCTATTGAGGAGTTCAGGACGGGTTTCGATCGAGTAGAGCGACTGATTGAGTGGCTGAAGCCTAAAACCGCCTGCTTCGTGGGTTTGGCAGCCTGGCGTGCACTTGTGCAGCGCGATGCGGTCGCCGGCATTCAGCCTGTTCGCATCGGAGGGGTCAGGGTGTATCTCATGCCGCATACCAGCGGCCTGAACGCAAGCGCTCGTCTTGAGGATCTCAAGGGTCACATGAGGAATGTGCGAGACTTAAGCGAAAGGGGCTTTACGCGAAAATAAAAGGGATGATCGGAACCAAACAATACAAGGCGCAACTCGAGATTACGCTAACGACGAAAACAGGTGATGTGTTTAAGCGTCCCATCGAGCTTGTAGTGGATGCAGATAGCAAAGAAGCCGCTGAGACGATGCTAGCAAAGAGCGATGTAACCGCAGAGATTACCCATATTGCGCTGACCGCAATACATCATGTGGGCCGCGATACGGGCCGCAGCGCCTAAGGAGTGATATGCGTTATTTCTCTAAAAAATTAAACGCGATCGTCGTGCTCGTCGTCGTTCTTATGCTTGGCGGTTGCCAGAAAGAGGATCCCTGCAATTGCGAAGTGCCCCGGGCATGCTGCCGAGGGTTGGTACCGGAGTGTGCCGCCTGCGAAGAAGGACTGACGGTTGAGGACTGGTTAAAAAAGACCTGCCCGAATGGTGAGAACGATGCCTATTACGGCGGTTGGGATGAAGCGAACCAGAAGTCGATTTGGGTCTGCGAAAGCGTCGAGCGCCAGAAGGTGCAAATTACAGAATAGCGCGCAACACGTTAGGGCAGTCCCGGGAAGGAGCTAACAAACTCCACTTTGAAATCTGGAAAGCTTGTGACGTACTCGATCGTGAAGTCCGGGAACGAGTCCACGAACTCCCACTCGCCACAGTCATCTGCAAAAGAGCTCTTCTTTTCAACCTTAAGATCAGGAAAGGAATGAACCTCTTCAACCTTAAAGTCTGCAAAACTGGTAACAACCTGCACCTTGCCGTAGAGTTTCTTGCCGTTCAGCGTGCAGTCGCTATCGATGCCGCCGGCAAATGCGCTGCTCGAAAGCAAAGCTAATAAAGCGAGATATTTCATAATGCTGTCTCAGGACCGGTGACTTGGCCGAATAATTTCCGCGCCTGGATCATATCAAGAAAATCCGGACTGAAATGAAGCGAATCAATGAGCCGAAATCAGCCAAAGTGGCGTAAAAAGTGAAGATGGCCACAATGTGTTCTAAGCCGCTCGTCTCGAAACGAGGGTTCCTCGTGATCTAGCGTACACATCGAAAGCCGATGTAAACCACTGCCATGTCTCGCGGTTTTCGGGCGACATAATCCGCCTGCATTTGCCGGGCTCCGTACCACCAGCTCCCACCCCGGGTACCTTTGTTTTCCGTATCCTCGATCTCAACCCATTCCCAGACATTGGCACCCATGTCGTAAAGGCCATTGACACCGGCCGTGGTCGTCGCAGTCGGTGTGTGACCGGCACCATGGTCCAAGAGATGGGCAACGGGTACCGCCGGGTGATTCCCGCATGCGTTGAGACAGTTAGCGCCGGTCGGGGAGTTTCCGGTGGGGAAGGGATAGGTTTTTCCTCTCTCAAACGGCGCGGGGGGTGAGAGGCGTTGCTCGGTGTAAGCGGCAGATACCCATTCACTCTCGGTGGGCAATCGCTTTCCGGCCCAGCGGCAGTAGGCACTCGCTTCGTCAAACGTAATATGAACCGCAGGCTCATCGTCGCGGGCGGGCAGGCCGTAGGGGCTTCGCCAGGTCCATCCTAATTTTTTCTTCCAGCCGGCTTCAAAAACAAGGCCACCGCCGCTGCGTTCAGCGTCAGTGACAAACCCCGTTTCGTCGCTGAATTTTTTAAAGGCACCGATAGTGACTTCGGTTTTATCGATTGCAAAGCTAGGCAGGGAGACCATGTCGGGGGTCTCAGCGTTTACGGCACCCATCGGGAGAGCAAAGACCGCCATCAACCAGAGAAAAACTGATCTGCAAGAGCGGCGAAGGGGCGTCAGCGTACTTGATCGCATGGTGTTATAACTAAGAGCAATAAACTTTGAACAGTAACAATACCGAATTTTCCTTCGTAATATGTCGACGACCGATAATGCAGCCCGTATTCGCTGTGAAAACGATGTTTCGCTCAGCGAGGCGATATTGCGTCGACCCGAGGTATTAAAACTACGCGAACAGCTTGAAAGCCAAGAAAAAAAGCACAAAGGTCCTGGAGTACGACGCCGGCTCTTAAGCACGTCTGTGCGCCTCAGCCGATCGATGTCACGCCCACTGCATGACATGGCCGATCACTGTAAAGAACGCCTTGGGATAGCGAGTCCTTTTGAGCTTTATGTGTATCCCTCCCCAAGCTTCAACGCAGCCTGTTTTAAGCCGGAAGATGGGCAGGTGTATATGATGTTTTCGTCGTCGTTGCTTGAGGCGTTCTCGGAGAATGAGCTGCTATTCGTCGTGGGGCATGAGCTTGGCCATCATGTGTATCGTCATCATGAGATTCCGATCGGCTATATCCTCGGGGGTGATGCCCGACCCTCGCCGTCCTTAGCGCTCGAGCTCTTCACCTGGTCTCGCTATGCGGAGGTTTCCGCGGATCGTGCGGGTGCGTTCTGTGCTGAGGATTTGCCAAGTGTTGCGCGTGCGCTATTTAAATTGGCCTCTGGGCTTACTGATGATCGGGTCGTGCAGTTCAATCTTGAAGAGTTTCTCTCGCAGGTGGATGCCATGCTTGCCTTTGGCGAACAACCCGGGCAGGGTGCGCCGATACAGGACTGGTTTTTGACCCATCCTTTCAGCCCTTTGAGAGTGAAGGCGCTGACTGTGTTTGATCAGTCTGAGCTCATTCGTGCCGGAGGGATGTCGAGAAGCCAGCTTGAAGAATCCGTGCGAAAAACCATGGGGGTGATGGAGCCCGATTACCTCAAAGGCAAGACCGAACCGGCACGAGTGATGCGTAACCTCTTTATCGCGGGCGCGGTTTCGATTGCTAATGCGTTTGAGGGGATCAGCGACCAGGAAAAAGCGGCGCTGTCCGAATTTTTCGAGGACGGCTTCTCAATCGAAAAGCTCGATCCGGATCAGCTTTTGGCGTTACTGCCACAACGGCTTGATAGCGCCGTAGAGAAAACCAGCATGTCGCAGCGGATGCAGGTAATGCGAGATATCTGCGTCGTGGCTCGGGCAGAAACCCCGGTCTCCGATATCGAGCAAAATCTACTTGATGACATGGCTGATAGGCTTGAGATGCCTGCGGACTTTGTCACCCAATGCCTGAGCGCTCCGATTGAGCTCGATTAGGTCATGAGTATGCTCATCGGCCGCCAGCGGAGTTTCGCCATATGAGCCGCGGACAATGGCCTAACCGGTTTATCTTTATCCTGGCGGCTGTGGGCTCGGCCGCCGGCATCGGAAACCTCTGGCGTTTTCCCTACTTGGCTTATGAATACGGCGGCGCTGCATTTGTCTTTGCCGTGGTTGTCGCAAACCTGCTCATTGGTATCCCTTTGCTCGCAGCAGAGGTGGGGCTAGGCCAGATGCAGCAAAAGGCGGCACCAGACGCCTGGAAGCAAATGAAGAATGGCCTTAAATACCTCGGCTGGTTTACGGTCACCATTGGATTCTTTGTGTTGGCCTATTACATGGCGGTGCTCGCCTGGGGCGTGGCCTACATCGGATCTTCATTTACCCTGGCCTGGGGCGATGATCCCAGCGGTTACTTTTTTGACGAAATTTTACAGTTGTCGGATGGTCCCGAGACGCTTGGCGGTTTTTCTTGGCCGGTCGTAATCGGAATGTGTGCGATCTGGGGGTTTTTGTATTTCAGCGTCTGGAAAGGTGTGGAAAGCGTCAGTAAGGTGATTCTCTGGACGGCAACGCTACCTTTTGTGATCCTGGCGCTCTTGATCGTAAGAGCGGTGTCGCTCGAAGGGGCCATGGATGGCCTACGGCTTTTCTTCGTGCCGGATTGGTCCGCGCTTGCTAATCCAAAGCTTTGGATGGCGGCTTTTTCTCAAGTGTTTTTCAGCCTCTCACTTGCCGGGGGTCTGATGATCGCTTACGGCAGCTTTAAGGTGCGAGGCTCAGAGATCACCAAGAGTATCGTCTGGGTGGCGATCGGAAACTTCAGCGTCAGCATCATGTCTGGGGTGGTCGTCTTTGGGACGCTCGGCTATATGGCGTTTACCCAGGGCGTGCCGATTGCAGAAGTGGTGCAGGGGGGTCCTTCGCTGGCCTTTGTGACCTTCCCTATGGCCATCACGCTCATGCCGGCCTGGAATGAAATTATTGCGGTGGTGTTCTTTTTGATGCTGTTGACGCTTGGGATCGACAGTGCTTTTTCAATATTCGAGGCCTTCGCCACAGCGTTTAAAGATCGCTTCCCGAATGTCTCCGTTAAGAAAATCACGCTCATTATCGCGAGTCCCTGCGCTCTTCTGAGTCTTTTATTTACATCGGGTGCGGGGCTTTACTACCTCGATATTGCCGATCATTTTCTGGTGAACTACGGGATGGTGTCGGTCGGACTGCTCGAAGCCGTTGCCATTGGTTGGTTGCTGAAATCCGACAGCCTCAAGCATTTTATTAACGAGGTGTCGGAGTGGAAGTGGGGTGCGTATTGGGATCTGACGCTTAAATTCCTGATTCCCGGATTCTTGGGCTACTTGCTGCTTTATAACTTGATCGACGAATTCCGAGAGCCATACGAAGGCTACGCGCCATGGGCGTTGATTTGCCTCGGGGTGTTCCCGGTGATATCTGCGCCAGTTATTGGGGCCATAGCCGAGAAGTTAACCGATAGAGCGCCGTCGCGATAAAACCGAGAGGGCGTGGAGCGCGCTGAGTTTTCTGAAGATCGAGCGTCGGCCGTTCAGGACTTGTCGGATCGGGTGAGGTAGCGCGCGACCAAAAAAACGCATCCCGCGTAGAACGGATCGATAACGTTTTGGATTAAGTGCATCTCCCGCCTTCAGGAGACGATTCACCTTCTCCTGAACGAGGGTTCGGCTATTTAAGATGCGATCAGGATTAGCCGAAGACCCAAGCTTTGTAGCAGAGGCGCAATCTTCTAAGAAACTCGATTCATCTTGCCATCGTAATGCGGTGGCTCCGCCGCTGAGTAAGTGACGTGCATTGAGATATAAGACGAAATCGGCTCGCTGCAGCCGGATCATTTGCTCAAAAATACCGGCCTCCTCTAATAAGGCTGGAGTAAAAAAAGGCGAAGATGCGTTTCTTGCTGTTTTTGGCAGCATCACGCGCTGATGATCCTCGCTTACAGAGCCTCGCAGGGCGGCATCGATAAATTCATCAAGCCCCGATTCGAGGGTGAACCCGGCAAGGACTCGCAATTTATCGAAGGCCCTTATCGAATAGTCGTTAAGGCTAGCCGCTGCGGACCTTCCGCCGGTCATGAGAGATAAAGATCGTGATTGGTTGTTCAGAAAGTATCCGAAATGTCGATTCAGGAGTGACGGCAGTTGCTCAGGCTGTTGGATACCATCCAAGCAAACACGAATCAGGAGCCGAAACGGATAATTAGGCATACGGGCAATCGACAAACGACGACCGCGCAACGACTGCGCCTGCCAGTTGACCTGCGAGACCAACTGCCGAAGCGGATTGCGTAACAGCACGTAAAACCCGTGGCCGGCAGATTCTGGAAAGGCTGCCTCAAGGCTAGAAAGGCGAAGGTGACCTGAGATCCAAGTGTGCTGAGTTAGATCGCACGCTTTTTTGGCCGAACCTTTAATCTGTCCCCGATCATCGATGAAGCGCTCCACGTGATCAACCAGCGGCACACCGTTGGCGCGTAGGCAATTGTTGAAGTAGGTGCCTCCGGTGCGAGGCACATGCACCAGGATTTTGCTCGCTTTATGCAGCTGCGGCTTCGGGCAGGTAAATTCTTTGATCCGATAGTCGGTCATCGCCGCCCCGTGCTTTGCCCGTCGATCCGCGTCCCCGGCCGAATTGCCGCTAGCAGCTAGTCAGGTGATGATCCGGACGCCAGATAATCTAGCGCTGCCTGTACGCCGCCAACCTTATAAGGAATACCCGCGATCTTAAGGCCCATCTCAACACCACTGAGCGTGCCGGCGAGCATCAGATCATTAAAATCACCAAGATGTCCGATTCGAAACACCTTGCCGCTTAGGCGGCCAAGACCATTCCCTAAAGACATATCAAAATGCTCGAGCACGGTCTTTCTGAACTGGTCGGCGTCATGCCCCTCCGGCATTAGGACGGCGGTCAGCGAATTACTGTACTCAGCGGGCTCGAGGCAGAGAATCTCAAGACCCCAAGCGCGCACAGCGGTGCGGGTCGCTTCCGCATGTCGAGCATGGCGCTGAAAGACGCTGTCTAACCCTTCCTCAAGCAGCATATCAACAGCCGTTTTAAGACCGTACAGCAGATTAGTGGACGGCGTATAGGGAAAGTGTCCCGTCGCGTTTGCGTTCAGAATCTCCCGCCAGCCCCAATAGGCCTTAGGCAACGTAGCGTGTTCAGCCGTCGCGAGCGCTTTTTGGCTTATGGCGTTGAAGCTCAAACCGGGGGGAAGCATCAAGCCTTTCTGTGATCCCGCCACCGTGACATCAACGCCCCATTCGTCGTGTCGGTAGTCAATGGAGGCCAGTGAGGAGATCGTGTCCACCATCAGTAGGGCGGGATGACCGGTTCGGTCAATCGCTTCGCGCACCGCCCTTATGTTGGAAGTGGCACCTGTGGACGTCTCGTTGTGGACTACGCAGACCGCCTTTATCTGGTGCGCAGTGTCTTCGCGCAATCGCTCTTCAATCGCTGCCGCGTCTGCCCCGCGCCGCCAGTCGGTCGGGATGACCTGTGGGCTTAGACCCAACTTCTCGGCCAGATGGAACCACAGGCTTGCAAATTGCCCTGTTTCACACATCAGCACCCGATCGTTTGGTGAAAGGCAGTTTACAAGGGCGGCCTCCCAGGCGCCGGTGCCAGAGGCGGGAAAAATCAGAACCGGCTGCTCGGTCTTAAAAATCTTTGGCAAGTGCTCAAGAATGTCGCGCGTGAGCGCCGCGAAGCTTGGCCCACGGTGATCCATGGTGGGCGCATCAATTGCGCGTAAAATCCGATCCGGAACGTTAGTAGGCCCCGGGATCTGAAGAAAGTGCCGACCGCTCATGAACGCTGTGATTGGGTGGAAAGCGCCAGATTGTATCCTTAATGCCGTGTTGCTAACCGAAATTCGCCCCACGCCATCACGATTCGCTCTTGTCTGCTGCCGTTAAACAATCCTTGTCTGATGCCGATCGTTTAGCTCAGCGTCTTCGCGCTGAGGTCGAAGGCGATGTGCTGTTCGACGCGTTTTCGCGGGGCAGGTACGCGACTGACGCCTCCATCTACCAGATCGAGCCGGTCGGGGTATTGGTTCCGCGCCGCTGGGATGATGTCACCTGCGCAATTCAGATCGCGGCGGAAGAGGGGATATCCATTTTGCCCCGCGGCGGGGGTACCTCCCAATGCGGTCAGACCGTGGGCCAGTCGCTGGTTATTGATAACAGCGCTTTTTTGCACAGGCTGATAGAAATCGATCCGCACAATAAAACGGCAATCGTCGAGCCCGGCATCGTTCTGGATCAACTGAACCAGTTGCTTGCAGGCCGCGGCCTGATGTTCCCGGTTGATGTTTCTACCGCGAGTCGAGCCACCATAGGCGGCATGACCGGCAACAATAGCTGCGGGGCGCGATCCATTCGTTACGGCACCATGCGGGACAACGTTCTGGCGATCAATGCGATTAGCGCAACAGGCCAGCGCGGGTTCTTCGGTGATCTCGAGCCGAAAGGCGCGGTTAATGATCTGACCCGGGCGCTTCTGGAGGTAGGACGTACCCATGCCGCAGAAATTGACGAGCGGTTTCCCAAAGTCCAGCGTCGTGTAGGCGGATACAACATTGACGCGTTGATTCAGTCCGAGGCGGGGCGCGTCAATCTTTCGCATCTGCTGGTGGGTTCCGAAGGCACCTTGGCCTTCTCTGAGCAGATCCATCTCAAGCTTTCACAAGTGCCGTGTTACAAGACATTGGGCGTATGCCATTTCCCAAGTTTCTACTCGGCGATGGATGCCTCACAGCATCTGGTCAAGCTTAACCCCAGCGCGGTCGAACTGGTGGACCGGACAATGATTGATCTATCGCGCGAGATTCCGCTCTTTCGGCCTGTCATTGAGCGCTGTGTACGAGGCGAGCCTGACGCCATCTTGCTCGTCGAGTTCTCCGGTGATGATGAAGCTGAGCAAATAAAAGCTATCAGGCTGCTGCACGAGCTGATGGCCGATCTTGGGTTCCCTGATGCCGTTGTGGATGCTATTGACCCGTCTTTTCAAAAAGAGATCTGGGAGGTCAGAAAGGCCGGGCTCAATATCATGATGTCTATGAAAGGGGACGGAAAACCCATCTCCTTTATTGAAGACTGTGCCGTACGTCTTGAAGATCTTGCGGAATATACCCGCCGTCTGACGGAAATCTTTTCAAAGCACGGCACGTCAGGCACCTGGTATGCGCACGCGTCTGTAGGGTGTCTGCACGTCCGACCGGTGCTGAACGTCAAGCAGGAGCTGGATGTTCGCAAGATGCGCGCAATTGCAGAGGAAGCCTTTGCGATGGTTCGGGAGTACAAGGGCTCCCATTCAGGGGAGCATGGCGACGGTTTGGTGCGCTCAGAGTTTCATGAGCCGATGTTCGGCCGTACGATGGTCAAAGCCTTTGAACAGGTAAAGACTCTTTTTGACCCGGCGGGTATTTTTAATCCCGGGAAAATAGTGAACCCGTCAAAAATGGATGACCGGTCTTTGTTTCGCTACAAGCCCGACTATCACACCCGGTCGGTCTCCGGGGGATTCGACTGGTCGGCCTGGGGCGGTTTTGGCGGCGCGGTAGAGATGTGCAATAACAACGGGGCGTGTCGCAAGTTTGATGCGGGCGTGATGTGCCCATCTTATCGTGTCACCCGAGAGGAAAAACATCTGACTCGAGGCCGGGCAAACAGTCTGCGGCTCGCGCTTTCCAACCAGCTTGAAGAGGACGCGTTCACGAGTCCTCAAATGCTGGAGACGATGCAGCTGTGTGTGGGATGCAAGGGTTGTAAACGCGAGTGTCCCACGGGTGTTGATATGGCAAAGATGAAGACGGAGTTCCTTCATCATTACTATCAGCAGCATCGTCGCCCGCTGCGGGAGCGACTCATCGGGCATCTGCCCCGGTACGCGCGTCTGGCGAGTCGCTTTTCGGGGATTGCCAACCTCCGGAACAAGAGCCCGTTCCTTGCGAGGCTCAGCGAAGCCCTTGTGGGGTTTAGCGCCGAGCGATCCCTGCCGACCTGGCTCAAGAAGCCATTTGACGATTCACCTTCCTTTTTGGGTGACGGGCGAGCGGGAGAGGTGGTGTTGTTCGGTGACACGTTTAACCGCTACTTTGAGGCTGCAAATTTGGAGGCGGCCCTCAAGGTTTTATTGGCGGCGGGGTATCGGGTGCATTTTCCAAAAGCCAGTGATAACTCTGACCGGCCGCTATGTTGTGGCCGCACTTATCTGTCATCGGGCATGCTCTCCGAAGCACGCGCGGAAGCGCAACGCACGCTGAAGGCGCTCAAGCCCTATCTTGAAAAGGGGATGGCGGTGGTGGGACTGGAGCCTTCCTGTCTTTACACCTTCAAAGACGAAATACCCAGTCTGATCTCTGATGCCGGTTTGGATCGGATTGCAGGTCGTGTCTTCTTGATCGAGGAGTTTTTGGCGGGCGAAGGGGCAGCGGCTTTTGCGCAGCTGCGTTTTTCCCCGGGCGAGGGGCGAACCCTATGGCTTCACGGCCATTGTCACCAAAAGGCCTTCAACACCTTGGGCGCCGTGACGTCCGTCTTATCAAACCTTCCCGGGACTGAGGTCAAGCAAATCACATCCAGCTGCTGTGGCATGGCAGGCAGCTTTGGCTACCAAAAAGAGACACAAGCGGCCTCAATTGCCATGGCAGAGCTTAGTTTGCTACCTGCCCTGAAGGGAACGGAACCGAACGACCTCGTGGTTGCAGACGGATTCAGCTGTCGGCATCAGATAAGCGATCTATCTGATAAAAACCCGTTGCATGTGATTCGTGTTCTGGCTGAGGCGCTGGACTAGGCCGCAAGGCTGTCGCACGATGGCGTTAGCCGACTTTGATCCTTTAATTATTGCGTGGTGCGCCTTTGCGCTTTTTTGTGGCGGCTTGATCAAAGGCACCCTGGGCGTCGGGACACCACTTTTGACGGTTCCGTTGATGGCGCTTGTGGTGCCGGCGCAGACCGCTGTTGTGCTGATGGCTATCCCCGTTGTGGTAGCCAATGTTTGGCAGGCGGCTCGCGCGAGGGCGGTCCGCTCCGTGGTGTCCCGTTTTTGGCCGATGTTTCTCGCGATTGTTGGCGGCACGCTGGCCGGCGTTTTTATTCTGGCGAACATCGATGACCGGACGCTGCTTTTGGTCGTTGGGATCGTTGTTATCGCCTTCACAATTCTGCAGGCCTCGTCTTACAAGCTGCAGATTCCAAGTCGCGTCGAAAAGCCTGTAGGAATGGTGTTTGGTTGTGCGAGTGGATTAGTGGGTGGGCTCTCTTCGATGTTTGGACCCATGCTGATTATTTACCTGGTCTCACTTCCCGGTCTTGATAAAGAGCGATTCGTTGCCTCGATAAGTTTTCTCTATATCGCGTGTGTTGTGCCATGGGCTCTGCTTCTCATGTGGTTTGGGGTTCTTACATGGCACCTTACTCTGTTATCCACCCTGGCGACGATCCCTGTTGTCGTTGGGTTGCTGTTGGGGGAAAGATTGCGGGGTAGGGTGAGCGATGATCGATTCAGCAGGCTCGTTTTGGCGGTCCTGTTGGTGTCCGGCGGGACTATGCTGGTTCGGGCTTTTAACTAAATAGGGCAAATGTTTTGACACCCCCGTAGGGGTGGGATAGTATTTTTGAGGCTCTTTTTCAGAGACCTTTCTACATAAAGATGAGGAGGATGTAATGAAGTACAAGAAATTAATTGCGTCGACGGGTTCCATACTGGCAGCGGTGACGTTGTCCGCCAGTACCGCGTTTGCTGCTTGTGTGACCGATGGTATGCCCGGCTCGATGGATAAGCCTGATGGCTTCCCGGCGCGGGCGTTGGGCATGATCGTGCCTTACGGTCCTGCCGGCGGTTCGGGTCAGGTGGCCCAGGCGATGGCAACTGCTGTCACCGAGCTCACCGGCGTGGCGATCAACCGCGACCATAAGCCGGGCGGTTCGGGCACGGTCGGCATGACCGCCTACATGGCGATGCCCGCCGACGGGTACACCGTGCTTGAGCATATTGACGACGCGTCCAGTGCGCACGCGCTCGATTCCTCAAAACCAAACCCAGCGACTGACTTGATCCCGCTGGTCATTTCTCAGATTACGTTTTCACAGATTTACATTCGCACGAACGAGGACCGCTACACCGACTGGGATTCGTTTGTTGCCTGGGTAAAAGCGCAGGGTGGCAAGGCCACAATTGCTAACGTATCCAAGGAAGGCTCCATGGAGCGCATCAACATGAAGTATCTGACCGATGCGACCGGCATGGAAATTCAGCAGATCTCCTTTGATAAGGGTGCTCCCCGCTACGGCGCGCTTGCGGGTGGCCAGGTGGACGCGCTCTTCGAGCAGCCGGGTGACGTCCGTAAGTTTCTCGACGCCGGCACCTTTAAGCCGATTCTGACGCTGCTACACGAGCGCCCGAGCGCGTTTGCCGATGTGCCAAGCCTCACGGATGCTGGCTTTAAGTTTGAACCGCTGTTGAGATTCCGCGGCTTTTATGTCCACAAAGACGCTCCCGCAGATCGCGTGAAATGGCTGCAATGGGCGTTCCAGAAATCATTCTGCGTCCCAAGCTATCAGGCCTACAACGAGAAGAAATATATGAACCTGATCGACAGCTATCGCGACACTGAGGGCGGCAAGAAGCTGATCACCTCAACAATTCAGCAGTACCGTGATGTCTATAAGGAACTGGGTTTAGAGGTTAAATAATCTAGACAGACGCGTCTTGCGTATCGGTCTCTCCATGCCCAACCCGATTCGGTCAGTGTGCCGGCATCGGGTTGGGCTCTTTTCTTTTTAACGGCTAGGCGGTCGGTTTATGGGCAAACTTCGGCCTGGACACATCATCGAAACCGCGTTCTGGCTTTTGCTGGCTGGTTTTCTTTACGTAGAGTCTTCTGCTTTTAACAAAAGCATTGAGATCTACAAGTTCGGCGCGGCCGGTTGGCCTCGGGCACTGATTATCTTGATGGCGTTGGCTGCCCTCGGCCAGCTGTTGTACCAGTACTACGCGGGGGATGAGTCAACCGGTTCGCTTGGTGCGGCAACAGATGATGGCTCAGAGGATGCCGCTCGTGAGGCAGGGCATGCTTCTTTGCGTTGGTATCTCTCAACGCTTTGGTTGTTGGTGATTCCCTTTATCTACATGCGTCTGCCGGATGTCCTGGCTATGGCGATGACCCTCGACAAAACAGGCGTTCATGTTGTCAAGTTAATTACAGCCCCGGTAACTCTCGTGCTTTACCTCGCGACCATGCGCGGAAATCACGTCGGCGGCATGCTGGCGTTACCCATCTTCTTCGCCGCAATTCTTGAAGACATGGGTTTTTATGCGATGGCACCGTTATTTATTATCGGAGTGACACTGCTTATGGGCGAGCGTCGTCCGCAGTGGATCGCGCTAACCATTGCGCTCATCATGGGTGTTCTTCTCATGATGTTCGTGAGTATTCTGTATGTCGGGTTGCCGACAGGAAATATTTCACCGTTCTACGACTTCAGTAACTGGCTGGTTACGGTGCTTCAGTAGAGAAGGGCCCACATATCCATGGACGCATATACGAATTTTCTAAACGGGACGGTTGCTTTATTCAGCGACCCGATGGGCATCCTAATCTTCTTTGGTGGCGTGGTCGGCGGGATGCTTTTTGGCGCCATCCCTGGCGTCAGCATGCTGACGCTCGCAGCAATCCTGCTGCCCTTTACCGCCCATTTATCGGCAGAGCACGGGATCATGTTGTTTTCGGTGATTTATTGTACGGGCGTATATGGCGGAGCCATCACCGCGATCCTCTTTAACATTCCCGGAGCGCCTGAGAATGCACCGACGGCTTTTGATGGTTATCCAATGACCAAAAACGGCCAGGCGGGTAAAGCGGTAGGCGCAGCCGTGATGTGTTCGGCGATTGGCGGCACGGTATCAGCAGTAATCATGATGATTGCAACGGCTCCAATAGCCAACTGGGCGATATCCGCCTTCGGCCCGCCAGAAATTTTTGCGCTCGTGTTTTTTGGTCTCGCAGTCGCCGCGACAGTTGGCGCGAAAACACTTTGGAAGGGATGGTTGTCGGTTTTGATTGGGCTTATGATCGCGGTGGTAGGTATGGATCCTGTGGGCGGAATCCCGCGCTACGACTTTGGCATGCCATATTTGCTGGCCGGCATTCACTTCATTCCGACGATTTTGGGATTTTTTGCCGTTTCAGAGATTTTTGTTCAGGCCGAGAAGAAAGCCACCGGCTCCTATAAAGCTCCCAAGCTTAGCGTGAATTTCCCAAGCTTGGCAGAGCTCTTAGCCCATAAATTTGCCGTGATCCGCTCGATCTTTATTGGGTTTTTCTGTGGAATCCTGCCTGGAATCGGCGCAACGCTTGCAGCCTTTATGGGGTACAACGAAGCGGTCCGATGGTCCAAGGACAAGAAAGCCTTTGGCAAGGGCAAGCTGGAGGGGGTCATTTCCTCTGAGACCGCAAACAATGCGGCAACGGGCGCGGCAATGATTCCGCTCCTCGCGTTGGGGCTGCCGGGTGGCGCGCTCACGGCGATGATGGTGGGTGTTTTTCAGATGCACGATATGGAGCCCGGCCCGCTTGTCTTTTTAAATAGCCCGGATCTGGTTTGGGTTGTGTTTGCAGCGATGTTTTTTGCGAACTTATCGATCTTACTCGTCGGCTTTCTTGAAACCAAAACGATCATCAATTTACTGAAGATTCCGTTTCAGTTCCTTGCGCCGTTAATTTTATTGCTGGCGACCGTGGGCGCCTATGCGGTCCGCGGGCTGGTAATTGATGTGGTGGTGATGTTTATCGCCGGTGTCGCCGGCTTTTTTCTTCGTCGTTCGGGTTATTCAGTCGCGGGGATTGTTTTGGGCTTGATCCTTGGGAAGATCGGCGAGCAGACGTTTGCGCAGGCCATGCAAATGCTGCATTTCGAGTGGACGGGCTTTTTTGGTCGACCCATTGCCGGCGTTCTTATTGTGGCGGGCTTCCTCACACTTGCCAGTAGCGTGTACAGCGCTTTCTTTAAGAAGCAGGCCTGAGGTCTACCGGGCGTACCCGACCCTGTACCCATCGGTTTTAGTAGCCCTCGGCTTAAACCCGGAGGCTATTGTTTTTGTGCATCTTGATATCGTAGGCAAAGGAGTGGGCTTCAACCCGCAGAGCCCTTACTTATCGCGGGGCTCCCCGACCTAAATTAAGGCCAATTTAGTCGAGAGTCGAGGATAGGAACTCGCCAAACTGTTTCCAGGATTTCTTGTCTGCGTCCTCACGATACCGTTTGGACCCAAAAACGGTGAAGGCGTGTGGGGCACCGCTGTAGGTCACCATTTCATGAGGCAGACCGGCCGCTTCCAGTTCGGTCGCGAGTCCTGCAAATTGCTCCATGGGGATCGCCTTATCGGCGCTGCCGTGCAGGATAAGATAACTGCCTTTCGCGGCGCTGTAATCCTGCCCGTCCGGGGTCTTGAGCCCGCCATGAAATGTGACGAAGCCTTTCATATCTGCGCCAGAGCGAGCGAACTCCAGCACGACGGCTCCGCCAAAGCAATATCCGGCAGCAACGGCGTTAGCCGTATTTGCGCCCTGGCTCTTTGCCGCAATGACAGCGCCCTGCATCAGGTCGCGCATCTTAGAGCGGTCTTTGTACAAAGCACCGGTTAAGGCTTTCATGTGATCCATTTCAGTGGGTCGTACATCAGCCCCAAAAAGATCCACCGCAAAAACCGCATAGCCCATATTGACGAGCATTTCTGAGCGCTTGAGCTCGTAATCGGTGAGGCCGTCCCAATCATGAACCAGGAGGATCAACGGGGCATTTGGTGTAGAAGGATAGTAAAGGCCTTCGTAATCCGACCCATCCACCGAATATCGGACCGCGGTGCCGGCAAGAGTTATTGCGGGCAAGAGAGCAAGCGATAGCGCAAGTCCAACGATTATTTTTTTCATTTCACACCCTCCGGTGAAAAAGTTATGGGTAACAACAACTGATATATTGACACAGTGGATCAGACGGCCTCAAAGAAAATCGTAAGTCCGGATTATGTTCGACGCATTTAAGATTGGGCGTTATCAGACCAGTGGCGCGGAGCTTTTTGTGCGCCGCAGCGGTGTAGGGCAGCCGGTTGTGCTTCTGCACGGATTCCCTCAGACCAGCGCGATGTGGCATCGGGTCGCGCCTTCCTTAGCAGAGGACTTCGAGGTCATTTGTCCGGATCTCCGGGGCTATGGCCGCAGCTCGAAACCGCCGACGGACGAACAACACACCCCTTATTCCAAGCGCGAGATGGCAAACGACATTGCGGAACTGATGCGCTTGCTAGGTCATGAACGCTATAGCGTGGTGGGGCATGATCGGGGAGCTCGGGTAGCGCATCGCCTTGCGCTCGACCACCCACAGCATGTCGAGAGACTATGTGTGATGGATATCGTGCCGACTTTGCATATGTTCGATAACACCGATCAGGCCTTCGCAACCGGTTACTATCACTGGTTCTTCCTTATTCAGGAAAAGGGCATGCCGGAACACATGATTGGAGCGGATCCGGAGTACTACCTGCGCATGAAATTGGGACAGTGGAGTGCGCCTGATGCGGTCTTTGCGCCCGAGGCGTTAGCGGAATACATCGAGTGGTTTTCCAAACCTGAAACCATTCACGCCGCTTGTGAGGATTATCGAGCGGCAGCAGAGGTTGACCTGGCGCATGATCGCGCCGATTGTCAAAAACGGATTAGTGCACCATTGCTTGCGCTTTGGGGCGACAAGGGTTTTGTTCATCGCACGTACGACGTACTTAAGGTCTGGCGTGATTATGCCGATGAGGTGTCGGGTAAGGCATTATCCTCTGGACATTTTCTTCCAGAAGAAACGCCAGCCGAAGTAGTTCGAGCGTTGCACGATTTTCTGAGCAATTAGATATTTAGGTTCGGGCTACTTCCGGTTTGACAGGCCGCAGGCCGTCGCCGAATATGGCACGACCGACGTAGACATTAACGCAATGAACTCATGAGGCTTTGAGATGGAAATCGCACTAACACCCATGGAATTCGCGCGACGGGCAAAGCGACTTTACAGCTCCCGTGAAGCCGTCGTGGATGGTGATCAACGGTTTACCTATGGCCAATTTCTTGAGCGTTGCGACCGATGGTCGCACGCGCTCCAGAGCATGGGCGTAGGGCACGGCGACCGGGTGGCGTACATTGCCCCCAACACTCACTCTCACCTTGAGGGCTATTACGCCGTTCCACAAATTGGTGCTGTCCTCGTGCCGATAAATTACCGACTCAAACCGGATGATTTCGAGTACATCCTCAATCATTGCGGCGCAAAAGTGGTTTGCGCGCATCCTGATTATTTTGAGGCCATTAACGGTATTCGGGATCAGTTACACACGGTCGAAGTGTTTGTGGCCCTAGAGGGCGCCGGATCCGATTGGATTAATTATGAAGAGCAGCTCGTCGCACACGATCCTCACTTTGATTCCGTGGCGATTGATGAAACGGATCTGATCACAATTAACTATACGAGCGGCACGACGGCCCGTCCGAAAGGGGTCATGATCACCCATCGAAACGCCTACATGAACATTATGGGCACGCTGGCACATCATCATCTCAGTCCGGCGGATCGGTATCTGTGGACCTTGCCGATGTTTCACGCGAACGGATGGACCTTTACGTGGATAAATACAGCCCGCGGCATGGCCCATGTCTGTCTCAGAAAGGTAGACCCGGATGAGATTTTTCGATTAATCAAGGCCGAAGGTATCTCCATGTTTTGCGCGGCGCCAACGGTGCTGATCAGTATCGCCAACGCTCCAAAGGATGTAAGACAAGGCGCCCCAGCGGGGGTGCGTCTATTCACCGCGGGCGCACCGCCGGCGGCAGCAACGATCGAACTTGTTGAAAAAGAACTGGGCTGGGAATTGACGCATGTTTATGGCCTTACTGAAACTGCACCCCTGATTACATTCTGCGAGATGCGCCCGGAGCATGCGGACTTAAGTCTTGAGCAGCGGGCCAAGGTGAAAGCCCGACAGGGCGTAGAGTTGGTCAGTTCCGGTGAGGTGCGGGTGGTGGATGAGCAGGGATCAGAGGTGCCGGCGGACGGTGAAACTCTTGGAGAGATCACGGTTCGGGGCAATGTCGTGATGAAGGGGTATTACAACGATACCCAAGCGACCGACGCGGCGATCAAAGACGGTTGGTTTCATTCCGGTGATGCTGCCGTTGTGCACCCCGATGGTTATATCGAAATCAGAGATCGGTTTAAGGATGTGATCATCAGCGGCGGCGAGAATATTTCTTCCGTTGAACTGGAAGGCTGTCTTCTTACCCATCCGGCTGTGCAGGAAGCGGCGGTCGTCGGCATGCCGCACGAAAAATGGGGAGAAAGTCCGCACGCGTTTGTGGTCCTGAAAGCGGATGCGTCGGCCTCAGGGGACGAACTCAAGCAGCATGTGCGCGATCGCTTGGCTCACTTCAAGACGCCGCAGCAAGTGACTTTTGTCGAGGAATTACCAAAGACCGCGACCGGGAAGGTCCAAAAATTCGTGTTGCGTCAGAACGCGCCGGGAATCGCAAGACAGTAAATCGGCTGTTAATGCTTAGCGTGATGCGTTGATTAGGGAACCTTAATATTCGAGTGTTTGTTTGCTTCCGGAGATTTGACCATTTGGTCAAAAGCAAGCCAAAATGATCTCCGTATGCCGGATATTCAATCTATAGTCTGGCCCGGCCCATCGCAAGCCGGAACAGACGGCAAAGCGGTCGGAAGCCGCACCTCACCCCGCGAGCACATCATTGCGGCCGCCACGCGCATCTTTTCGCGCAAAGGGTATGACGGCGCTCGAGTCGATGAGATTGCTCGGGAAGCCGGTCTGTCGAAAGCGAATCTGCTCTATTACTGCAAATCGAAAAAAGCACTCTATCGACTGGTAATCGAGCGCGTCTTGAATCTGTGGCTCGATGCGTTAGGCGATATCGCCGACGACGTAAATCCGGCGGAGGCGATTCGGACTTATGTTAATCGAAAAATCGAGCTGTCTCGGTATTATCCGGAGGCGTCGAGACTTTTCGCAATGGAGGTCATTGGCGGTGCGCCGGTCATCGGAACCCATCTCACTAATCACCTGCGCCCATGGGTGGCTGACAAAGGGCGCGTGTTTGAGCGTTGGCAGAGCGAGGGGCGAATGGCTCGCGTCGACCCTGCCCATGCGTTTTTTATGATTTGGGCTGTGACGCAGACCTATGCTGATTTCGAAGCGCAGATTCAGGCCGTTACGGGTACTACTAATTACGATGCGGATATCTACGCTGCAACCGATGGCGTTGTTGATGTGCTGATTCGGGGCTTGGGGTTAACGGATGCCCCCGTGCGCGAAAACATACCCAAGAAGCAAGCATCTCGAGTTAACTAATTTGTAGATTGAGCGTTTTAAAAGACGTTTTAAAAAAAAGGAGAGGACTATGACGACATTGAAATCCGGGCTCATCCAAATGAGTTTGAAAGGCTCCACCGAGGATACGCCCGAGCAGATTCGCGATGCCATGTTGGCCGCGCACCTTCCGCTGATTGATAAGGCCGGCGCGGCTGGCGTCCAGATTCTCTGCTTTCAGGAGGTTTTCACGCAGCCGTATTTCTGTCCCAGCCAGGATGCCAAGTGGTATGCCGCCGCCGAAGCGATTCCTGGGGGCTATACCGTGTCGCTCATGCAGGAGTACGCCAAGAAGCACAACATGGTCATCATTGTGCCGATTTATGAAGAGGAAATGACAGGCGTTTACTACAACACGGCAGCCGTGATTGATGCGGATGGAAGTTACCTCGGCAAGTATCGCAAGACTCATCTTCCTCAGGTTGCCGGTTTCTGGGAAAAATTTTTCTTCAAGCCCGGCGCATCAGACTGGCCCGTCTTCCACACCGCGTATGGAACGATCGGCGTTTATATCTGTTATGACCGCCATTTTCCGGAGGGATGGCGTGCGCTGGCACTCAGAGGCGCGGAGATTATCTATAACCCGTCCGCAACGGTTGCTGGGCTGTCCCAGTATCTCTGGGAGCTGGAGCAACCTGCATCCGCCGCAGCGAACGGCGTTTACATCGCGGCTATCAATCGAGTAGGCACCGAGGCGCCCTGGAACATCGGTGAATTTTATGGGTCCAGTTATTTTGTTAACCCAAGAGGGCAGATAGAGGCTCAGGCAAGCCCTGATCAGGACGAACTTCTGATACATGAGATGGATATGGATATGGTGCGTCAAGTACGCGACACCTGGCAGTTTTTCCGCGACCGTCGACCGGAAACCTACGACCCGCTGGTCGAGCTCAACTAATCAATTGATCGGTAATCGTTGGCGTCTGCGCAACATCAGGGAGAAATAAATAGTGGATGAAAAGCTCACAGTAAACGGCGAGCGACTTTGGAAGTCTCTAATGGACATGGCAAAGATCGGACCCACCGAGAAAGGGGGCTCCTGTCGACTGGCTTTGACGGACCTTGACCGTGAGGCACGGGATCTTTTTGTCGACTGGTGCAAAGAAGCCGGTTGCACGATTTCCGTGGACAAGATGGGTAATATTTTTGCCCAACGACCTGGAACGGATCCCAGTCTGCCTCCTGTGGTTGCCGGCAGCCATCTGGATACGCAGCCGACCGGTGGTCGCTTTGATGGCGTCTATGGCGTGCTGACCGGTTTAGAGGTTATCCGCACCTTGAATGACCATGGCATTCAGACGCGTCACCCGGTTGAGGCAGCGTGTTGGACCAATGAGGAAGGCAGTCGCTTTGCGCCTGCGATGGTCGCGTCTGGGGTGTTTGCGGGCGTTTACGATCTTGAATATGGACTGTCTCGAGCCGATGCCGATGGCCTGACAATGAAGCAGGAACTGGAGCGAATCGGTTATGCCGGGGATCAGCCGATGGGGCGACCTCTACATGCCTATTTTGAGGCGCATATTGAGCAAGGACCCATTCTCGTGGAAGAAGGCATTGAGATCGGCGTGGTCACGGATGCTCAGGGCCAGCGGTGGTACGAATTGGAGTTAGTCGGGACCGAGTCGCATGCGGGCCCAACCCCGATGGATCGCCGGAAAGATGCGCTTCTTGGCGCCGCAAAAGTTGTGAATTTGGTCAATGAGATCGGCCTTGCGAATGCGCCTCTCGCATGCGCGACGGTCGGTATGTTGAATGTGCATCCAAACTCGCGCAACGTCATTCCCGGTCGGGTGTTCATGACCATCGATATCCGACACCCCAATGACGCGGTGCTCTCAAAGATGGACGAGGCGGTTCGCAAAGGTATAAAAGAAATTGCGGAGCAAAGTCAGTTGACCTTTGAGCTCGAGCAAATTTTTTATTACGCCCCTGTCTACTTCGATGAGACCTGCGTAGCGGCAGTTGACGCGGCTGCAAAATCGCATGGCTATACCTCCCGGCAAATTGTGACGGGGGCCGGCCATGATGCGTGTTTTGTGGCACATGTCGCCCCCACCTCAATGGTTTTCATTCCGTGCATTGATGGCATCAGTCATAACGAGGTGGAGGATATCGAACCGGCCTGGTCTACCGCGGGCGCCAACGTCATGCTGCATGCAATGTTGGCGAAAGCCGGCCGGAGTAACGCATAGGATGCGCACCTAGCGGAGCCACCAAGATGGGTTCGGTCGCTGACCACAATGAGATCGTTGTCCAGGTAGACAATTTGTCCCTGGAATTCACGACCTCGGATGGGCCTGTGCATGCGCTTTCCGATATCAATTTGGATATCCGTTCAGGCGAATTTATATCGCTCATTGGCCCCTCGGGTTGCGGCAAGACAACCTTACTGCGGGTGATTGCTGATCTTGAGACGCACACAGCGGGTGATGTTCGCATCAACGGTGTGAGCCCGGGCGACGCGAGACGTCAGCGGGCGTATGGCTACGTCTTTCAGGCGCCAGCGCTGTATCCGTGGCGCACCGTCCGAAAGAACGTGATGCTCCCGCTTGAGATTATGGGGTTACCCCGCGCCGACCAGCAGGAGCGGGCGGCGCGTTATCTTGAACTGGTAAACCTGATCGGCTTCGAGAACAAATATCCCTGGCAACTTTCTGGCGGTATGCAGCAGCGCGTATCGATCGCGCGTGCGCTAAGCGTCGAACCGGATCTATTGCTCATGGATGAACCGTTCGGGGCGCTTGATGAAATTACGCGTGATCACCTTAATCAGCAATTACTCGAGCTGTGGCGAAAGACCGGAAAGACCGTAGTGTTCGTGACGCACTCAATACCGGAAGCGGTGTTTCTCTCGACCCGCGTGGTGGTGATGTCGCCACGACCCGGTCAGATCATGGACGTCATTCCTTGCGACTTTCCGAGGGATCGAACGCTGGATATTCGAGAGACGCCAGCCTTTTTAGAAGTGGCGCATCGGGTGCGTGAGGGATTGAAAGCGGGACACAGCTATGACGATGAGTGATCGCTTGTTGCGTCAGGGATCTTTCTTGCCGATTGCTATGGTAGTGCTGAGTATCATTCTGATTTGGTACGTCGGTGCGATTCGCCTCAATAGTCCGCAGCTCATTGACCGTTACGAGAAAAACGGGATCGATTGGAACTTCACCCAGCTGGCGACGGACGCATGGAAAATGGAGCGGCCGGTTTTGCCGTCGCCCCATCAAGTGGGCGCGGAACTTAAAAAAACGGTCGTCGATAAAGCGATCACTTCAAAGCGCAGTTTGATCTACCACGCCGGTATTACGCTGTCCTCATCGCTGCTTGGTTTCGGCTTAGGCACGTTGCTCGGTATAGCGCTTGCGATTGGCATCGTCTACGTCACAACCTTAGATCGATCCCTGATGCCCTGGATCATCGCGTCCCAGACGATACCGATATTAGCCTTGGCGCCAATGATCATCGTGGTGCTTGGCTCCCTAGGGATTACCGGACTATTCCCAAAGTCCGTTATTTCCATGTATCTCTGCTTCTTCCCCGTTGTGGTGGGAATGGTGAAAGGGTTACGCTCCCCAGAACCTATCCTGATCGATCAGATGCGCACGTACTCAGCATCCGCTACTCAGATATTTTTTAAATTGCGGCTTCCGTCATCGATACCCTTCCTTTTTGCTTCGCTGAAAGTCGCTATCGCGTTAAGTGTGGTTGGGGCTATCGTGGCTGAGCTTCCAACGGGAGGGCAGGGCGGTCTCGGGGCTCGATTATTGAGCGGGTCCTACTACGGCCAAATCACGATGATATGGGCTGCTCTCATCGTGGCTTCGGTGGTCTCGGCTTTGCTGGTCACGCTGATCGGCTTTTTCGAGCGACTGGCATTACGTCGTCTTAACGGTGGACAGGCTGTCCTTGCATGAGCATCACAGGCTTCAATAAGGAGTTGGCCGTCGGGCTGAGCGCGGCTCTGTTGATCCTCGCGTTTATCTTTCCGCCTGCGGTTGATACGAGCTGGACTCAAATCGCGAATGCGCGGTTCGGTATGGCGATGCTTGCGGGCGTTTTAATCCTGGCAATGATTCGGTCTACCGGACGGGGAATCCTGGTCGTTGCGCAATTGCTCTTATTTCTTAGTGCGCTTCGCGTCGCAATTGAAATAGTGCATTTGGATGCGATAAGTGGGCAGGCGCAATCGGGTCTTTGGTTCTGGGTAGCGGCCTTAGGCTTTGCGGCCTGGCACGTCATGAAGCGCCTTAGTTCTCAAAAAGATGACGGGACGGCCTTCGTGGCGGCTTGTCGGATTCTTGTTCCGATTCTGCTGGGGGTGTGGCTCCTGGCGCTTTGGGAGCTCATCACGATCGGGTTGGGTATTCCGCGGGTGCTACTGCCTGCACCAAGCCTAGTCGGGCAAGCGATTGGTGAATCCCTAAGTGTGCTGGCCGCGGATTTTCAACAGACCGTCATTCGGGCCGTGATTCCTGGGTTCTTGCTGGGTAACCTAGCCGGTTTCGGTGCAGCGCTAGCCGCCGATCGTTGGCAGTTCTTGGGACGTGGGTTGCTGCCCGTGGGCAATCTCGTCAGCGCGATCCCGATAATTGGAATTGCACCCATCATGGTGATGTGGTTCGGCTTTGATTGGCAGTCCAAGGCCGCAGTGGTGGTCATCATGACGTTTTTCCCTATGCTGGTGAATACGATCAGCGGCCTCAAGAGTTCGACCGCAATTGAACTGGATCTCATGCGCGCCGTTGGGGCAAGCCATTGGCAGTCGTTTACTCGAGTCCGGTTGCCGAACGCGCTTCCTTTTATTTTTAATGCATTGAAGATCAATTCGGCGTTGGCATTGATTGGCGCCATCGTGGCGGAGTTCTTCGGCACGCCTATCGTTGGGATGGGGTTTCGTATCTCAACGGAAGTGGGCCGTATGAATATGGAGATGGTCTGGGCATCGATTGCCGTTGCGGCGGTGTCTGGATCTCTTTTTTATGGATTACTGGCAATAGCGGAGCGGCGCGCCACCTTCTGGCACGCGTCGTTCCGCCGATTGCCGTAAGGACGCCCCTCGCGGGGCATGATTAACGCAAAAGAGGAGGTAATTATGAGGACCAAGCTTACGACCATGCTCTTGGCCGTGTCTGTGGCTATGACAAGCTCTATCGCTTTGGCCGCGGATAAGGTGACCCTTCAGTTGAAGTGGGTAACCCAGGCTCAGTTCGCAGGCTATTTTGTCGCGAAAGATAAGGGCTTTTATAAAGATGAAGGACTGGATGTCACGATTAAACCCGGCGGTCCTGACGTGGCCCCGCCCCAGGTGATTGCCGGAGGTGGCGCGGACGTCATTATTGATTGGATGCCCTCGGCGCTAGCGTCACGTGAAAAGGGTCTGCCTCTGGTCAATATCGCGCAGCCGTTCAAACGATCTGGAATGATGCTCACCTGTCGAAAAGACAGCGGCGTGAAGGCGCCGTCTGATTTCCCGGGTCGCACGCTCGGTGTGTGGTTTTACGGTAACGAATATCCGTTTCTCAGCTGGATGGGTCGTCTGAATATTCCAACGGACGGCAGCTCAAACGGGGTAACGGTACTCAAACAAGGCTTCAATGTTGATCCGATTCTTCAAAAGCAGGCCGACTGCGTCTCAACCATGACCTATAACGAGTACTGGCAGATCATTGATGCAGGGCTTGGTGCTGATGAGTTGGTGACTTTTAAGTACGAAGATCAGGGCGTGGCGACTTTAGAGGATGGCCTGTATGTCCTCGAGAAGAATCTGTCTGATCCTAAGTTCGTCGACAAGATGGCTCGTTTTGTGCGCGCTTCGATGAAGGGCTGGGCATGGGCTCGTGAAAACAGCGACGCGGCAGCCGATATCGTGCTCGATAACGACGAGACCGGTGCCCAAACAGAGAAGCATCAGCGTCGCATGATGGGTGAGATCAACAAGCTCACAGCAGGCGGGGGCAAACTTTCAGAAGCGGACTACAAGCGGACTGTCGATACGCTTTTGAGCGGTGGTTCTGATCCCGTGATCTCTAAAGCACCTACCGGTGCCTGGTCTCATGCGGTTTGGGATGCGGCTTACTAAGTAAAGACCGCTGAGTCTTAGCGGATTAGGCAGAAAGACGCCTCCAATCGCTCCGTCAGGAGGGGTTGGAGGCAACCTGCTATCCCGCCTCAGTCTTTCGATAGAGAGAACGCAGAAGAGCGGTGCAGGCCTTTGGATAGGAAGGAATAGATATGGAACTAATTGCCACAGCACATAACGGTACTCCCGGGATTGCGGCAGAGCGACTCACTGAGGAGGAGTGTGCGCGCAATTTTTGTGAGATGCATGTGCCATTGGAGAGAAACGCAGCCCGGGTAGAAGCAGAGCGTTGCTATTTTTGTTTTGATGCACCTTGCATGGAAGCCTGTCCGACGGGAATTGATATCCCCGGCTTTATTCGCATGATCGCGAACGGCAATCCTACGGGGGCTGCAGGCCTTATTCTCAATGAAAATATTCTGGGTGGAACGTGCGCCCGAGCTTGTCCCGTTGAAACGCTATGTGAAGGTGTCTGCGTTCGCAATCAAGGCGATGACCGTCCTGTGAACATCGGATTATTGCAGCGCTACGCCGTTGATAAGGCGATGCAGCAGGGCGCAGAGTTTTTTACTCGTGCCGAGGCCTCCGGAAAATCCGTAGGTGTCGTCGGGGCGGGGCCAGCGGGGTTGGCTTGCGCGCACCGTCTCGCGGTCTTAGGCCATAACGTCGTAATCTACGAAGCGCGCCCGAAGTCGGGCGGGCTCAATGAATATGGACTTGCCGCCTACAAAATGCTCAACGAATTTGCTCAGCGGGAGATTGGCCTCGTTCTCTCGGTGGGCGGTATCGAGATCAAACACGATGCGGCTCTCGGTAAGGATATAACGCTGGCCCAACTGCAATCGCAGCACGACGCTGTTTTCCTTGGCGTCGGATTGGGCGGGGGTTCAGGTCTGGGTATTCCGAATGAGGATGCCGAGGGTGTGATGGATGCTGTGACCTTTATCGATGCCTTGCGGCAGGCGCCGAAGCTCTCCGCGGTCCCGGTAGGGCGGCAAGTGGTGGTTATTGGCGGCGGCATGACGGCAATCGATGCTGCGGTGCAGGCTCGATTGCTCGGTGCAGAGGATGTGACTCTGGTCTACCGGCGCGGGCCGGATGCCATGAAGGCAAGCATCCTGGAGCAGGAATTCGCGAAGATTCGAGGCGTCACAATTCGATATTGGGCTCAGCCGGTTGGCGTCGCAGTCGAAAGTGGCCGCGCGAGTGGCGTCGAGTTCGAGACCACCAGCGGTGCGGCTGCTGGGGAGCGATTCGTCTTGAGCGCTGATATGGTCCTGAAAGCTATCGGTCAATCACCGCACGAAAGCCCGCACGGGGATGGGCCTGCATTTGATTTGGCGGGCGGGCGTTTTGTAGTTAACGACGAGCGCCAGACATCCCGGCAGGGTGTGTGGGCAGGCGGAGATTGTGTGGACGGCGGCGATGATCTAACGGTGAGCGCCGTACAAGATGGGAAGATCGCTGCGAACGCAATTCACAACGCGTTGAAGGCGCCTTGAAAAACAACAGGACCATCTGGAAACAAAGAAAGAACTGATCAACTATCGGAGGGGTCATATGAAGGACCTAAAGACGAATTTCATCGGCATCGAGTCACCGAATCCGTTTTGGTTGGCGTCGGCGCCGCCGACAGATAAAGCCTACAACGTCAATCGAGCGTTTGAGGCCGGATGGGGAGGCGTGGTTTGGAAGACGCTGGGTGAGGCAGGCCCGCCGATTGTGAATGTGAGTGGGCCGCGTTATGAGGCCTTGCACGGTCGGGATCGAAGCGTAATCGGTTTTAACAACATTGAGCTTATTACCGATCGCCCGCTTGAGGTGAACCTCGAAGAGATCAAGCAGATCAAACGGGACTGGCCAGATCGAGCGCTCGTGGTTTCTCTCATGGTGCCCTGCCAGGAGGACGCATGGAAATCGATCCTCCCTCAGGTAGAGGACACCGGCGCAGATGGCCTTGAACTCAATTTTGGATGCCCGCACGGTATGTCTGAACGCGGCATGGGCGCAGCGGTGGGGCAGGTGCCCGAGTATGTTGAGATGGTCACCACATGGTGTAAGCAGTACTCGCGATTGCCGGTGATCGTGAAGTTGACTCCAAATGTGACCAGTATCCGGCAGCCTGCAAGAGCTGCGAAAAGCGGAGGCGCAGATGCCGTATCCTTGATTAACACCATCAACTCAGTCATGTCGGTCGATTTGGACTCACTGAGCATTAAACCCAGCATCGACAACATGGGAACGCACGGCGGCTACTGTGGGCCTGCGGTTAAGCCGATAGCTTTGCATATGGTCTCGGATCTTGCGCGTGATCCAGAGTGTCAGGGATTGCCGATCTCGGCTATCGGAGGGGTCAGTAACTGGCGAGATGCGGCCGAATTTCTCCTTTTAGGCGCGGGGAATGTGCAGGTGTGTACTGCTGCCATGACGCACGGCTTCAAGATCGTCGACGATATGATCGACGGCTTAAGTCGCTTTCTGGACGATAAGGGATTTTTATCCGTGACCGATATGGTGGGCCGTGCCGTACCGACCCTAACTGATTGGCAACATCTGAATCTGAACTACACGGTCAAGGCACAAATTGATCAATCGCTGTGTATCAAATGCGGTCGTTGTCATATCGTCTGTGAAGATACATCGCACCAGGCAATACGAGCCACCCACAACGGGGAGCGCCACTACGAAGTTATGGAGGACGAGTGCGTAGGATGCAACCTATGCGTCACGGTGTGTCCCGTCGAGAATTGCCTTACTTTGCGTTCCTTATCGAATGAAGTCGACGCAAGAACGGGAGCGTACGTGGACCCCGACAAGGCGCTGCATTGGACGGCGCATCCCAATAACCCAATGGCCCAAAGCTGAGCTATGGCGCTAGGAGCATCTTAAAGCAGGTTAAGTGTTCGCCCGATAATTAATATCCGTATTGGAGGAAACGATCATGAGCGTACTCATCAAGAATGGCCGGATCATCACGGCGGTGGATGACTACCACGCCGATATCTACATCGAAGACGAAAAGATTTCGATGATCGGCAAGAATCTGAATGTTGAAGCGGCGAAGGTAATCGATGCAAGCAATCGCCTCGTTATTCCAGGCGGCATTGATCCCCATACGCACTTCGATATGCCGTTTGGCGGCACGATGAGCGCCGATGATTTTGAGTCCGGACCCCGTGCAGCAGCTTTTGGCGGCACGACCTGCGTGATCGATTTTGCAATCCAGACGAAGGGTGAATCAACGTTAAAAGGTCTCGATACCTGGCATCAGAAGGCAGAGGGCAAGGCGCTGATTGACTATGCATTTCATATGATTATCACGGATATGCCTGATTCTCGATTGCCGGAGATGCAGAAATTAGCGGATGAGGGCATTACGTCCTACAAGCTATTTATGGCGTATCCGGGGGTTCTCTATGTAGACGACGGCACGCTGTATCGGGCGTTTCGGCAGGCTGGAGAAAACGGCACCCGCATCTGTATGCATGCAGAGAATGGCATCGTGATTGATGAGATCATAAAAGAGGCGCTGGCCGACGGGCATACGGCTCCGAAGTACCACGGCCTCACTCGTCCGACACGCATGGAGGCCGAAGGCGTCTACCGCTCGATCGCCATCGCAGAAGTTGCAAAGGTTCCGCTCTACATCGTGCACCTGTCTTGTTCTGACGCGTTAGAGGAGGTAAAGCGGGCACGCCAGCGCGGCGTGGACGTGATTGCGGAAACCTGTCCTCAATATCTCTTCCTCGATGCGAGCTATTATGAAAGAGAGGGATTTGAGGGTGCGAAGTGGGTGATGACCCCAGCGCTTCGGGAGAAGTGGAACCAGGATGAGCTTTGGCAGGGGCTGAAGTTCAGAGACCTGGAGACGATAGCCACAGACCATTGCCCATTCTGCTTTAAGGAGCAGAAGGAGCTGGGCCTGGATTCCTTCACCAAGATTCCTAACGGCGCGCCTGGCGTCGAAAACCGGATGAGCCTTATCTACAACGGCGGGGTGGTTAAGGGGCGAATGGATTTGAATCGTTTTGTTGAGGTGACCTCTACTGCGGCAGCTAAAGCTTTTGGCCTCTTTCCCAAGAAGGGTACGATTGCCGTGGGTACCGACGCAGACATCGTGATTTTCGATCCGGAGCGAACAGAAAAAATCAGCG